>Ga0224506_10001036_pt1 | contig 20561 bp, 16 predicted proteins | sample SF_Jan12_sed_USG_2_FD_169108 | JGI IMG/M metagenome (GOLD analysis project Ga0224506, IMG submission 169108) | Sediment microbial communities from San Francisco Bay, California, United States - SF_Jan12_sed_USGS_8_1 | ecosystem: Environmental > Aquatic > Marine > Sediment | place: USA... | reverse complement strand
TGGGCTCGGGTGCGGTCATAGTAATGGACGAAACGACCGACATGGTAAAAGCGCTGAAACGAATTTCACGATTTTATTATTCAGAGTCCTGTGGTCAATGCACGCCCTGTCGAGAAGGCACCGGCTGGTTGTATCGGATGATATGTCGGATAGTCGATGGTAAGGGCAGGCCTGAAGATATTGAGTTGCTGGAAGAGGTTTCGCATAAGATAGAAGGTCGTACCATTTGCGCCCTTGGCGATGCTGCAGCGATGCCGGTGTGGAGTTTCGTAAAGCACTTCCGTCACGAATTTGAATACTATATCGAGCACAAGCGCTCGATTGTTGATAACGCTGCCTGATTAGTACAGGCCAGGTAGAATCGGGAAAGACACAATAATGAGCGACAGCATAACACTCACGATCAACGGACAGCAGGTTGAGGCACAGGCCGGCCAGTTGTTGATTGATGTGGCTGATGATAACAATATTGTGGTCCCCCGGTTCTGTTACCACAAAAAATTATCAGTAGCGGCGAATTGTCGCATGTGTCTGGTCGAGATTGAACGCTCCCCCAAACCTATGCCCGCCTGTGCGACTCATGTCGTTGACGGTATGGTGGTGCAGACTCGTTCCGCCGCTGCAATTGCTGCGCAAAAATCAACTATGGAGTTCCTGCTGATTAATCATCCGCTCGATTGCCCGATTTGCGATCAGGGCGGTGAGTGCGAATTACAGGACGTCGCCATGGGCTTCGGTGAAGGTGTATCGAAGTACACCGAGCAAAAACGTGTGGTGATGGACAAAAATATCGGTCCTTTGATTGCTACTGATTTCACTCGCTGTATTCATTGTACGCGCTGTATTCGCTTTGGTGATGAAATCGCCGGCCTGCCGGAAATGGGTGCAACCGGTCGGGGCGAGCATGTCGAGATTGGTACTTATATTGAAAAGTCGATTTCGTCGGAATTATCCGGTAATGTCATCGATGTTTGCCCGGTGGGTGCATTGACTGCAAAACCATCGCGCTATACAGCCCGTCCCTGGGAGTTAACGCAACAAGCGAGTGTCAGTGCCCACGATTGTATCGGCACCAATACTTATGTTCACAGTCGTGGTAACGAGGTTATCCGGGTCGTACCGCGTGAAAACGAGGCGATTAACGAGTCGTGGATTTCGGACCGAGATCGGTTTAGTTACACGGCGGTCAAAAGCGAAAACCGGGTTTTAGAGCCGATGATGCGCGTTAACGGTCAGCTCAAAGCGGTCGACTGGGAAACCGCGATACAGGTTGCTACCGATAAACTCTCTGCCGCTGCTAATCAGGACGCCGAAAAAATAGCGATGTTGATTAGCCCTCAATCGACACTGGAAGAGCATTTTCTGGCGCAAAAGCTGGTACGCGGACTCGGTTCGAATAATATCGATCATCGCCTGACCCAGGTTGATTTTTCAGCGCAGGATAAAGATGCGATTATGCCCTGGCTAGGACGCTCGCTGGCGTCTATCGAGTCGCTGAATGCTGCTCTGGTTGTGGGTGGAAATCTACGCCTTGAACAACCTATCCTTTCGCATCGCCTGCGTAAAGCTGCGATCAATCATGGAGCTGCTGTGGCTTCTGTTAGTCATCTGGCAGGTCAATATAATTTTCCTTTAGCCGAGGATCTGGCTGGTTCCGTTGAGCAGCTGGTAAATGATCTGGCTGCGGTAGCTGCAGCCGCAGTCGGACTATCGAAAATTGATATCTCAGCCAGGATGAGTTCGCTGCTGGAAAAATCTAAACCGGAATCAGCGCATAAGGCTATTGCCAAATCGTTAATCGACGGAGAGAGTTCCGCCATCATAGTGGGTATTCAGGCAGTAAGCAGTGCTCGTCTGACACTAATTCAGGAGTTATGCGAGGCTATTGCTGCTTCAACCGCTTCGACTTTGGGTTATTTGTCGCCATCAGCCAATAGTGCTGGTGCCTGCCTGGCTGGATGCCTGCCTCATCGTTCGGCCGCTGGAGTTGTAGTGAGCAAGGCTGGACAACATACTCGTCAGATATCACGGTCAGCGCATAGCGTATTGGTCAACTTCGGAGTTAATCCTGTTCTCGATTTCGGTGATGGAATTGTCGCCGGAGACCTGGCCGCTAATAATGATTTTGTCATTTCGATAAACAGCTTCGCTAATGACTTTGATCAGAATAATGCTGACCTGGTCCTACCCCTGGCCTGTACTCCCGAAACTTCTGGTACCTTTGTGAATGTCGAAGGGTTATGGCAAGGCTTCAAAGGTTGCGTCAATGCGAGAGGTCAAAGTCGACCAGGTTGGAAAATTTTGAGTGCTCTGGGTCAATTGTTATTGCCAGGAGAATTTGATTATGAAGATTCCGGGGTTGTTAAAAAGGAAGTAAAGCTTCTATGTCACGATGTCAGTCTGAGTAATCAGAATGGCATTCAATCTAGCGAATCCTGTTTGCCGAGCAGGTCTCGTTCGTTGCAGCGCATTGGTTTTTTCGCAATTTATGCCAGCGATGAAATGTCTCGATTGTCGACAGCCCTACAGGCGACCCCTCTGATGGACCAGCAAAGCGCTGCTACGATGAGTCGAGAGCAAGCCGAACAATTGAAACTAACCGATGCTGAACAGATACATATAAAACAGGGGCAGGGCACGGCCGTTTTACCACTGCGTATCAATGATAATGTACCGATGGGCTGCGTTAGTATCCCTTGCGGCATTGATGCTGTTAAGAATTTGCCGGGTGCTTTCGGCGAGGTTGAATTGGAGAAAGTGTCGTGATTGAATTCATCGCAATATTTGTCTCCTATCTACCCGAGTGGATGCAATATTTCTGGCCAGACTGGTTTCAATATATTGTTGCTAATGTCTTATTGGCGTTAATTCTTTTATTACCGTTATTTATAGTTGTTGCCTATTACACGCTAGCCGAGCGTAAAGTTATTGGTTTTATGCAAATCCGTATAGGTCCAAATCGGGTTGGCCCGAAGGGTTTGTTTCAACCTTTTGCGGATATGTTCAAATTGATGTTTAAGGAAATCATTATTCCTACCAATTCGAACCGTTATTTATTCATCATTGCCCCGATTATTACCTTTGCCCCGTCGATGGCTGCCTGGGCAGTAATGCCCTTTACCGATACAATGGTGTTCGCTGACATCAATGCTGGGTTACTTTATATTCTGGCGATGACCTCGATTGGTGTTTATGGTGTCATTATCGCTGGTTGGGCCTCGAACTCTAAATATGCATTACTTGGTGCGATGCGTTCGGCGGCACAGATTGTTGCTTATGAAATAGCCATGGGCTTTGCGTTGGTCGGGGTACTCATGGCGGGAGGCAGCCTGAATCTTGGCGATATTGTGGAGAGTCAATCCGGTGGCCCCTGGCACTGGTTTGTTGTACCTTTATTTCCCCTGTTCATGGTTTATCTGATCTCCGGTGTGGCTGAGACTAACCGCGCGCCTTTCGATGTTGCCGAGGGTGAATCCGAGATTGTGGCCGGTTTTCATGTCGAATATTCGGGTATGACTTTCGCGGTATTTTTCCTCGCTGAATACGCCAACATGATTCTCATTGCGATGCTATCGTCGCTGATGTTTTTCGGTGGCTGGTTAAGCCCATTTCCGAGCCTGATTGGTGATAGTATTGGCTGGCTATTCTTCAAGACAGCAGCATTTATGTGGTTGTTCCTTTGGTTTCGAGCAACCTTCCCACGTTATCGTTATGATCAGATCATGCGCCTGGGCTGGAAAGTATTGATCCCGGTGACCATCGTCTGGCTAACGGTCGAGGGTGTCATGGTTTATTTTAAAGTCGGCCCCTGGTTTTCGTGATTATGGATGAAAAAATTACATGATTGAGAAAATTCAATATTACTTAAAAAGTTTTCTCTTCCTTGAGCTGCTCAAGGGTCTGGGTGTGACCGGGCGTTATTTCTTCCGAAAGAAGATAACGATTCAATACCCCGAAGAAAAAACGCCAATTAGCCCGCGTTTTCGTGGATTACACGCGCTGCGTCGTTACGCCAATGGTGAGGAACGCTGCATCGCCTGTAAACTTTGCGAAGCGGTTTGCCCGGCATTGGCGATAACCATCGAGTCTGAACAGCGTTCCGATGGTACGCGACGCACAACTCGTTACGATATCGATTTATTTAAATGTATTTACTGCGGTTTTTGTGAAGAGGCCTGCCCGGTCGACTCGATTGTTGAAACCAATATTTTCGAGTACCACTTCGAGAATCGTGGAGAGAATATTATGACCAAGGAAAAGTTACTGGAAATGGGTGATAAATACGAAGCACAACTGGCTGCTGATCGTTCAGCCGATGCGGCTTACAGGTAAGGGCTAAAATGATAGAAACTATCGTATTTTATTTATTTGCATTTAGCACTGTGGTGACCGCTACAGCGGTGGTCACTGTGCGTAATCCGGTGCATGCCGCGTTATTTCTGGTGCTGACATTTTTTACCAGTGCGGTGATCTGGATGACACTGGAAGCCGAGTTCCTGGCGATTAGCCTGGTATTGGTTTATGTCGGCGCGGTGATGGTGTTGTTTCTGTTCGTCGTTATGATGCTCGATATTAATATCGCCCGGCTTCGTGAGGGCTTTGTTAAATACCTGCCGCTAGGCATCGCCATTGCCTTTATTATGTTGCTGCTGATGTTAAACGTCGTTACCAGCGATATTTTTTCCAGCGAAGCCATGCTGGAACCGGCCGCTAAAGCCGCAGACTATAGCAATACCAAGGCCCTGGGCAGTGTGCTTTACACTGAATATGTTTTAGCCTTTGAAATTGCAGCGGTCATATTGCTGGTCGCGATTGTCGCAGCCATATCGTTGACAATGCGCAAACGTAGCCATACTAAATACCAAAATCCTTCGGAGCAGATCAGGGTGCGTAAAGCTGATCGAATCCGAATAGTTAAAATGCCGGCAGACGGTGAATAGACTATGACTGTAGAACTAAGCCATTATCTGATTCTCGCCGCGATACTGTTTAGTATCAGTATCGCTGGTATCATCATTAATCGGAAGAACATCATTATTTTATTGATGTCGATCGAGTTGATGCTGCTGGCAGTTAACCTGAATTTTATCGCTTTTTCGCATTACTTGAATGATCTGGCCGGCCAGGTGTTTGTATTTTTTATTCTAACCGTAGCTGCTGCCGAGGCCGCAATAGGTTTGGCTATCCTCGTGGTATTGTTCCGTAATAAACAGTCTATTAATGTCGAAGACATCAGCGAGATGAAGGGATGAGTATGGAATCGATATATCTCACCATTCCGCTGGCTTCACTGGCTGGTGCTATATTGGCTGGTTTTTTTGGCAGGCAGATAGGTCGTGCTGGCGCACATTGGGTGACCATACTCGGTGTTGGTACTTCGTTTGTATTGTCCTGTTTAGTTTTAAAAGATGTCGCCTTCGATGGTGCCCCAATATTTAATCAGTCGCTTTATACCTGGATGGTAAGCGACGGCATTCGTTTTGAAATAGGCTTTCTCATCGATAGTCTCACCGCGTTGATGATGGTGGTCGTTACCAGTGTCTCCTTGATGGTACATATTTATACCATTGGTTACATGCATGATGATCCGGGCTACCAGCGCTTCTTCTGTTATATCTCCTTGTTTACCTTTTCGATGCTGATGCTGGTTATGTCGAACAACTTCCTGCAACTATTCTTTGGTTGGGAAGCGGTTGGTCTGGTGTCCTACCTGCTAATCGGCTTCTGGTACACTCGCGATACCGCTATCTACGCCAACCTCAAGGCGTTTCTGGTGAATCGTGTAGGTGACTTTGGCTTCCTGCTCGGTATTGCGGTTATCCTCATGTATACCGGTTCACTGGATTATTACGAGGTATTTGATCGTGCCGACAGCATGGTGAATGCGACCATGGAGGTCATCCCCGGCCTCGACTGGACGGTTATTACGCTAGCCTGTATTTTATTATTCGTCGGTGCCATGGGTAAATCGGCACAGGTTCCATTACATGTCTGGCTACCCGATTCGATGGAAGGCCCGACGCCTATCTCGGCATTGATCCATGCTGCCACCATGGTGACTGCGGGTATCTTTATGGTGGCTCGTATGTCGCCGCTGTTCGAACTATCCGAAACTGCATTATCGGTTGTTATCATCATTGGCGCGACTACTGCATTTTTCATGGGCCTGATCGGCATCGTACAAAATGATATCAAACGCGTGGTTGCCTATTCGACGCTGTCGCAGCTGGGCTATATGACAGTCGCACTCGGCGCCTCGGCCTACTCGGCTGCAATATTCCATCTGATGACGCATGCTTTTTTTAAGGCGTTATTATTCCTCGCCGCGGGTTCGGTAATCATCGCCATGCATCACGAACAGGATATTCGTAAAATGGGCGGCCTGAAGAAGTATATGCCGATAACCTATTGGGTTTCGCTGGCGGGTTCGCTGGCATTGATTGGTTTCCCCGGGTTTGCGGGATATTTTTCCAAGGATGCGATTATTGTTGCTACCCAAAACGCGACTGTTCCCGGTGCTGGTTATGCCTATGTGATGGTCTTACTTGGCGTTTTCGTTACGGCTTTTTATTCTTTCCGTATGTTCTTTCTGGTATTCCACGGCAAGGAACGCATGGATCAACACACCAAAGAGCATTTACACGAAACGGCCCCAGTGGTGACCATTCCTCTAATATTGTTGGCCATACCATCCGTTGTCATCGGTTGGTTGACTATCGAAACAGTGCTTTTTGGCGGCTATTTTGATAAAGCTATCTTTACTTTGAGTGAACATGGTTCGATGGCTGCCGTGGCTGAAATTTTCCATGGTCCATTGAATTTCGTCCTGCATGGCTTTGTCGGGCCCGCCGTATACCTGGCAGCCGCTGGCGTCGGAGCAGCATGGTACATCTATCTAAAAAAACCATCGATCGCCGAGCAAACGCGAGAGAAATTCGGTTTTATCTACAATCTGCTCGATCAGAAATATTACTTTGATCGATTCAACGAAGTCGTGTTCGCCACGACCAGCCGGGGAATAGGGCATGTGTTATGGCGCCTGGGCGATGCACTCGTCATCGATGGTCTGGTGGTCAATGGTAGCGCACGGCTTGTCGGTTGGATTTCGGGTATTGTCCGGCACGTACAGACGGGTTATTTGAATCATTATGCTTTCGTAATGATTACCGGTCTGATCCTGTTACTCGGATGGGCGGTCCTGGGCTGAAAATGAAGCTTTGCTACGCTTGGCTAAATAAAGAATGAAAGGTAATTGTTAAATTATGTATGCTGATTGGCCATTGTTAAGCCTGGTAATCTGGACACCGATCATCGGTGGTATCCTGGTATTGTTTGCCGGGGATAAGGAGCCGTCGGGCGCACGCAAGATAGCATTGCTGGTTTCGATAGTAACATTTCTATTGACCCTGCCTCTTTATTCTCAGTTTAATACGGATACCCACCTGGTTCAGTTTGTGGAACGCGAGAGCTGGATTCCCGCCTTTAATATCGAGTATTTTCTGGGTATCGATGGAATCTCCATGCCGTTGATTTTACTGACTTCGTTTACCACCGTAATCGTGGTAATTGCTGCATGGGAGGTTATTCAATATCGAGCATCGCAATACCTGGCGGCCTTCCTGATTATGGAAGGTTTCATGATAGGTACTTTCTCGGCGCTCGATTCGATTCTGTTTTACATATTCTTCGAGGCCATGTTGATCCCCATGTTTCTGGTCATCGGCGTCTGGGGCGGTGCTAATCGAATTTATGCCACCTTGAAGTTCTTCCTCTATACCTTTATCGGCTCAGTGCTGATGCTCATTGCGCTGATATATATGTATAACAAGTCAGACGGTAGCTTTGCGATATTCGATTTTCATTACCTGCCGCTAACGCTCACCGAGCAGGTGCTGATTTTTCTGGCCTTTCTGGTTGCATTTGCGGTCAAGGTACCGATGTGGCCGGTACACACCTGGTTGCCCGACGCTCACGTCGAAGCACCTACCGGTGGTTCGGTTATCCTGGCAGCTATCATGTTGAAAATTGGTGGTTACGGCTTTTTGCGTTTCAGCCTTCCTATCACACCCGATGCCAGCGCAGAGCTCGATTGGTTGATTATTACCATGTCACTGACTGCCGTGGTTTATATCGGTTTCGTGGCGCTGGTACAGCAGGACATGAAAAAGCTCATCGCCTATTCGTCTATTGCCCACATGGGATTTGTTACGCTGGGCTTCTTCATCGTCTTTCGCATCATGGATGTCGATAGCAGTGCGCAGGGCTCTGCATTGGCACTGGAAGGTGGTATGGTACAAATGATATCGCATGGTTTTATCTCTGGCGCCATGTTCCTCTGTGTCGGCGTAATGTACGACCGTATGCATAGTCGCCAGATAGCCGATTACGGCGGCGTAGCAAACACTATGCCCGTATTCGCCGCGTTCATGGTGTTTTTCGCTATGGCCAATGCCGGCCTACCAGGTACGTCGGGATTTGTCGGTGAGTTCATGGTCATCCTGGCCAGTTTCAAAGCCAGTTTCTGGATTGCATTTCTTGCCGCATTAACCTTGATTCTTGGCGCTGCTTATACTTTGTGGATGATTAAGCGCGTCATATTCGGGGGTATCGCAAACGACAATGTGAAGGCTCTCAGTGATATTAACAAGCGCGAGTTCTTATTCCTGTCATTATTGGCAATAGCTGTACTGGTATTAGGCCTGTGGCCCGATCCACTGGTCAATGTCATGCACGCGACTATTGACAACCTGATTAATCACATCTCGATATCGAAGATATAAGTAGCCATATGTTTATCCAACCAAATCTCTTACCGGCGTTACCAGAAATGGTCATGCTTGCGATGACCTGTCTTGTCCTGGTAGTCGATTTATTCCTGCCTCAGGAAAAGCGCGGATTTACTTTATTGTTGTCGGTTTTGACACTGCTGCTGACACTGGCTGCGGTAGTATTCGTTGCGCCTGTGGATAGCATTTCCAGCTTTGGTGATAGTTTTGTACTTGATCAACTCGCTGTCACTTTAAAGATCGCGGTCTGCATAATTACTATCCTGGTGTTTATCTATTCGCGTGATTATTTAATCGACCATGATATATACAAGGGCGAATTTTACGTACTTGGTCTGTTTGCGACACTCGGTATGTTGATCATGATATCGGCGCATAGCTTTCTGATGATTTATCTGGGGCTCGAATTACTATCGCTATCGCTCTACGCCATGATCGCGTTTAATCGTAAATCACTCATGGCTTCTGAATCGGCGATGAAGTACTTCGTCCTCGGCGCCATGGCCTCGGGATTATTGTTATATGGTATTTCTATTTTCTACGGCATTACAGGTACATTGAATATCAACGAGCTCGCTGCATTAGTGGCTGCGCAGGCTGATCAGAATCCGGTCGCACTGGCATTTGCGCTGACTTTTATTGTGGTTGGCCTGTCCTTCAAATTAGGCGCCGTTCCATTTCATATGTGGTTACCCGACATTTATCAAGGTTCACCAACCGCAGTAACTCTGTTTATCGGTACTGCGCCGAAAATTGCCGGCTTTGCCATGACTATTCGCCTTCTAGTCGATGGTTTGTCTGATTTACAGGTCGACTGGTCACAAATGTTTATTGTGCTCGCGGTAGCCTCTATGGCGATTGGTAATATTATTGCCATCGCACAAACGAACTTCAAGCGTTTGCTGGCTTATTCGACCATATCGCACGTTGGTTTTATTTTACTCGGCATACTCGCAGGCACGGCAAATGGCTACGCCTCGGCCATGTTTTACACCATTACCTATGCGATAACAGCTTCTGTGTCTTTCGGTGTACTGATTCTGCTCAATCGCAAAGGTTTTGAAGCTGAGAATATCAATGATCTCTCTGGCTTAAATCATACTAATCCCTGGTATGCGGCAATGCTTGCTATTGCCATGTTCTCGATGGCTGGGGTGCCGCCCACTGTTGGCTTCTATGCCAAGTTGAGCGTATTACAGGCAGTGGTTCAGGTTGATCTGGTGTGGCTGGCAGTCGCTGCGGTATTATTCTCGGTAATTGGTCTGTTTTATTACCTGCGTGTAGTTAAAGTGATGTATTTTGACGAAGTGGTAGAAGATCAGGTGACTTCGATTAAGCCATCGTTAGATGTAAGAATTCTATTAAGTGCCAATGGTCTGAGCCTGATCGGGTTGGGTATGTTTCCTTCGCTATTGATGGTTTATTGTATTCGGGCTTTTGCCTGAGCGGAGCCTTAAGTTTTTTACACGATAACTACTGATACTTTATAGATACCACTCGTACTCACGGGTATGGATATCCTCCATAAAAGCAGCAAACTCAGCCTGTTTGACATCGCAGTAAATATCTAGATATTCACTTCCGAGATATTGCGGCAATACGGTCGCCTGTCGCATCGCTGAGATTGCCTGCCAGATTGTCGAGGGCAGGCTTTCGTCTACTTCAGAACCGGCATTACCACTATGAGGATTTCCGGAATCCAGCCCTTGCGAAATGCCGTAATGTATACCAGAAAGAATGCAGGCGATGACCAGATAGGGATTGGCTTCAGCGCCGGATATTCGGTGCTCGATTCGACGGTTAGCCGGATCGCTGGGCGGAATCCGAAAGGCCACTGAGCGGTTATTTTCGCCCCAGTCTTTCGTCACGGGTACGAATTCGTCGGGTTTGAAGCGGCGATAAGCGTTCACATTGGGTGCAAAAACGGCCAGTGATTCTGCCATAGTGGCCTGAAGGCCAGCGATGGACTGATTAAGCGTATTTGAATCGTGCTCAAATACATTGTTGCCATTCCGATCGATTAAACTAAGATGGATATGCATGCCATTGCCGGATTGACCGGCGAAGGGTTTGGACATAAATGTCGCATCGTAGCCCATGGCACGAGAGACGCCCTGAACAGCTCGTCGTAACAGCACCGCATGGTCGGCAGCCGCCATTATGTCGTCCTGATGCTGAAGGTTTATTTCAAACTGTCCGGCACCATATTCACTAATCATTGAGGTTGTGGGAATGCCCTGCGAGTGACAGGAGTCCTCAATTTGCTTGAGGACTGCGTCAAATTCGTCTAACTTATCCAGCGACAAGACCCTGCCTCCGGTTTCAGTGAGCCCAGTTCGTGGTGACTTCGCTGGTTGCGGGATGCCCGATGAATCGCGTGCGGGATCAATCAGATAAAATTCCAGTTCAACTGCCAGTCGGGGTGTTAAGCCCAGTTCGCTGAATTTCTGCAGTACTTTTTTTAGCACCTGACGTGGTTCATACCATAGTGGACTAGTATTTTTGGCGTCTATGAATTCACACAACACCTGACATTTGTCACCCGAAAGCCAGGGGACAGGGCTCAAAGTTCCAGGTATTGGTATCGCATAGGCATCGGGGTCCCCGTCGGAAAATCCATAGCCCATAGGATCATTGGTATTTCCCAATACGTCAACCAGCTGCATAGCACCACAGACCGGACTGCCATGCTCGAAAACTGAAGCCAAAGAGCTGGCGGGCAGGCGTTTGCCTATGGCATTCCCACATAAATCGATGATTAGTACATCGAGATGACTAAGGTTTGGGTGGATCTTCAGAAAGTCCTTTACCCCCTGGTTGAAATCGGCCATATTAAGGTCTCAGTCAGTGGTTAATAAAATAAGATTATCATATCGTAAAACTAGCTGCTAAAGGCTTACAATATTACTTGTAAATTAACACCAATCTCTATATCATTCTGCGCCTCTGATGCGGGGTGGAGCAGCTTGGTAGCTCGTCGGGCTCATAACCCGAAGGTCGTAGGTTCAAATCCTGCCCCCGCTACCAAACAATGTCTGACTATTGATGAATAGAGATTCATGTGGCAGTTAATAGACAGCACAAAAGGCCCTTATGGGCCTTTTTTATTGGGGTTTTTAGGGCTAACGTGCAAGATTTAACGGTATTATTTGAACCGGTCATAGAGTCAATGGGCTACGAGCTTGTTGGTGTCGAATTCACTGGTAGCATTAACCACGGTACTTTGCGCATTTATATCGACCGTGAAGAAGGTGTCAGTCTCGATGACTGCGCCAGTATCAGTCATCAGATCAGTGCTATTCTTGATGTGGAAGAACCGATCCAGCAGAGTTATGATCTGGAAATTTCTTCACCCGGCCTGAATCGCCCTCTTTTTAAACTGGCTGACTTCGAACGTTTTAGCGGTCAGTTAGCTAAGATAAAAATGTCGGTAGCTGTTGCTGGTCGACGTAATTTTAAGGGTTTGTTAAAGGGAGTCGCTGATTCTCAACTGATCCAAATAGAGGTCGATGGCGAAATTTATCAATTGCCGTTGGCTGACATTGGTAAAGCCAATCTGATTGCGTAAAGTTTTTGTAGATCAGGATTAGTTGGTTAAATAACCATTAATATTGCGAGAAATAATGATGGATAACAAAGAAATTTTATTAGTAGCAGATACGGTCTCCAACGAGAAAGGTGTTGATCGTGAAGTAATCTTCGAAGCTATCGAAGCAGCTCTGGCGTCTGCAACCCGGAAGAAATATCAGCAGGATATCGAAGTACGAGTCGATATCGACCGTAAAACCGGTGATTATGACACTTATCGACGTTGGGAAGTGTGTGAACCAGGTGAAAATGGTGGTCTGGAAGAGCCGTTACGGCAAATCACACTGGAAGCAGCACAAATAGACCAGCCCGAAATACAGCTAGGCGACTTTGTCGAAGAGCAGATCGAATCGGTTAAATTCGGCCGCATTGCGGCACAAACCGCCAAGCAGGTGATTGTGCAGAAAGTTCGCGAAGCTGAGCGTCGTAAAGTTATCGATGCCTATGCAGACCGGGAAGGTACTCTGGTCATGGGTCAGGTTAAGCGCGTCGAACGCGGCAATGTATTTGTTGATCTGGGCGACAATGCCGAAGGTTTTATCCCGCGTGAAGAAATGATTCCCAGAGAGTCGGTACGTCCGGGTGATCGTGTTCGTGGCTTTTTATACAAGATCGTATCAGAAGTGCGTGGCCCGCAGTTATTTATCAGTCGTACTGCACCTGAATTTCTTATCGAATTATTTAAGCTTGAAGTGCCAGAAGTGGGTCAAGATTTGATCGAAATTATTTCTGCCGCGCGTGACCCGGGTATGCGAGCCAAGATAGCGGTAAAGAGTAACGATGCCCGCATGGACCCTGTCGGAGCTTGTGTTGGTATGCGTGGCTCACGAGTGCAATCGGTTTCTAACGAACTGGCAGGTGAGCGCGTTGATATTATCCTGTGGGATGAAAATCCAGCCCAATTCGCGGTCAATGCAATGTCCCCGGCCGAAGTTACGTCTATCGTTATCGATGAAGAATCTGGTTCGATGGATATAGCAGTACCGGAAGAAAAGTTATCGCAGGCCATTGGGCGCGGCGGTCAAAATATTAAACTTGCTAGTCAGTTAACCGGCTGGACTTTGAATGTCATGGATGAATCTACAGCCGAAGAGAAATCTGAAGGAGAGGCGCGACAATTGGTCGAAAACTTCATGAGTCAACTCGATGTCGACGAAGAAGTTGCTATTATTCTGGTGCAGGAAGGTTTGACCACGATCGACGAAGTCGCCTATATTCCTGAGTCGGAACTGGCTGAAATTGCTGAGTTCGATGAGGAAATAGTAAAAGAGCTGCGTGGTCGAGCTCGAGACGCGTTGTTGACGATGGCGATCGCCACCGAAGAAACAGCGGAATCCGGAGAGCCGCAGGAAGATTTGCTAACGATGGAATTTATGACGCCAGAATTAGCGGCAACCCTGTCGCATCGGGGAATATGTACGATGGAAGATCTGGCCGAACAATCGACCGATGAACTCGTAGAAATCGAAGGTATCGATGAAGACTTCGCAGCGAAGCTTATTATGAAGGCCCGCGAGCCCTGGTTCGCCGAAGCTGAGAGTAGTCAGTAGGGTGCCAGAGCGCGTAATAGCGATCAATAATTCAATGTATTGGGACAGATAATCATGTCAAATGTGACAGCAAAACAACTTTCCGAAGTCATCGGTGTCGGCATTGAGAAACTGCTGGATCAATTGAATGCAGCTGGAGTACAGGTGTCTGGTCCAGATGATCCAATTTCAGACGAAGATAAAATGAAATTGCTGGAGTCATTGCGTACCAGTCACGGTAAAACCGAAACTGAAGGTCCGAAGAAAATTACACTGAAGCGTAAGAGCAAAAGTGAACTTAAGGTGAGTGGCGTTTCCGGCAGGAATGCCACGACCAAAACCATCAATGTTGAAGTAAGGAAAAAACGTACTTACGTCCGACGTAGCGATGTAGAAGCTGAAGAGCAGCGAGTCCAGGAAGAAGAAGCTAATATAAAGGCTGAGGAAGAGGCGAAAATCGAGCAAGATGTCGTCGAGCAGAGTGTCGTCGATCATGGTGTCGTCGATACAGCAGCCAGAGAGGCTGAAGAAGCGGCAATGAAGGAAGCCGAAGCGGCCCGTTTGAAGGCTGAAGAAGAACGTGCTATTGCCGAGCAAAAAGCTTACCAGAAGAGTCTGGAAGAAGTTGAAGTCGCTAAAAAGATCATTGAGAAGGAGCAGGCGAAAGCTGCTGAAGCAATGGCTGCAGAGGCTGCTCGCCTGGCTTCAGAAGAGGCTGCGCGTGTCGCGAATGAAGCTGCTGTAGCCGCAGCCGCCGCTGCCGCCGCGGCAAGTGAAGCCAAACCCGGTGGCAAGCGTGGTGAAGATAAGCACACACGATATGGCCGTAAGGAATTGCATGTTAAAGATGGTGGAAGACCGGGTCAGCGCAAGCAAAAATTCAAGAAGGGGCAAAGACAGGTTGTTGATGTTAAGAATCAGCACGCTTTTGCGATGCCAACCGCTCCCGTGGTGCGTAATGTCGAAATACCCGAAGCTATTTCAGTCGCTGATTTAGCGCAAAAAATGGCTGTCAAGGCTGGTGATGTCATCAAGGTGATGATGCAGATGGGTTCTATGGCCACCATCAATCAAATTCTTGATCAGGATACTGCGACACTGGTAGTCGAGGAAATGGGGCATACGGTTGTCGCGGCCTCAAGCAAAGAGGATTTTGAAAAGCAATTAATCGAAAATATCGAGCAATCAGGTGTTGAGAAAATTCCGCGCCCGCCTGTTGTTACTATCATGGGGCATGTTGACCACGGTAAGACATCGCTACTCGACTATATCCGAAAGTCACGGGTTACCTCTGGCGAAGCTGGTGGGATTACTCAGCATATCGGTGCCTACCATGTCGAAACCGACCGGGGCATGATTACTTTTCTCGATACGCCCGGACACGCGGCCTTCTCGGCAATGCGTGCACGTGGTGCTCAGGCAACTGACATTGTTGTTCTGGTCGTCGCCGCAGATGATGGTGTTATGCCCCAGACCAAAGAGGCAATTGAACATTCGCGTGCTGCCGGCGTTCCTATCGTCATTGCAGTCAATAAGATAGATAAGGAAAATGCTGATCCGGATCGAGTGAAGAATGAACTCGCTGCACTTGAAGTAATTCCTGAAGATTGGGGCGGTGAAAATATATTCGTCCATGTTTCTGCGATTACCGGCGAAGGAGTCGATGGCTTGCTGGAATCGATTCTTCTGCAGTCAGAAATACTTGAACTGGAGGCTGTGGCAGAGGGTAATGCCAAGGGTATTATCGTTGAAGCCACGCTTGATAAAGGTCGCGGGCCCGTGGCAACCGTACTGGTTCAATCCGGAAAATTAGAAAAAGGCCAGATTCTTCTAGCGGGTACCCAATATGGCCGGGTTCGCGCCATGTACGATGAGTCGTCGAATACGATCAAGTCGGCTGGACCGTCTATGCCGGTAGTCGTGCTTGGTTTATCGGGTGTGCCAAATGCTGGTGACGAAGTATTTGTCGTTGAAAACGAACGTAAAGCGCGTGAATTTGCCGAAATTCGCGAGGCTAATATTCGTGAAAACAAACTCGCAGATCAGCAGAAAGCCAAGTTACAGGGTATGTTCGATGCCATGACCGAAGGAGAAGTTTCGGAAGTTAATCTACTGGTTAAGTCGGATGTGCAGGGTAGCTCTGAAGCTATTCGTGAAGCGCTCCTCAAACTTTCTACAGACGAGGTTCGAGCCAAGTTGGTATCATCTGGTGTGGGTGGTATCAACGAGTCCGATATTAATCTGGCTGCTGCTTCCGGTGCGATGGTCATTGGTTTTAACGTCCGCGCAGATGCGGCGGCCAAGCGTATTGCCGGGGACTATGGCGTCGATATTCGCTATTACAGCGTAATTTACGACATTATCGATGATGTTAAAGCGATTATGTCTGGCATGCTGGCACCCGAATCGCAGGAGAAAATTATCGGCCTGGCTGAAGTTAAGGATGTATTCCGTTCACCGAAGTTTGGTGATGTAGCGGGTTCGATCGTCATCGAAGGTGTCGTGCGCAAGGGGCAGCCAATCCGTGTACTTCGGGATAATGTGGTGATTTATGAGGGTGAGCTCGAATCTCTGCGTCGATTTAAAGATGCGGTAGAGGAGGTTCGTGTGGGTACCGAGTGTGGTATCGCGGTGAAAAACTACACCGATGTTCGCCCGGGTGATCAAATCGAGGTATTCGAGCGCTTCGAAGTAGCGCGTAGCCTCGCCTAAGTCGATGCCAAAAGATTACCCTCGTAGTGACAGGATAGCCTCGCTGATCCAGCGAGAGCTGGCCTCGCTGGTTCAGAATGAAGTGAAAGATCCGCGGCTTTCGTCACCCAGTATTCTCGAAGTTGTGGTTAGTCGGGATTTGTCGCAGGCAAAGGTTTATTTTAGCGTTCTAAATCCTGATGACGCACCGCAAAGTCTTAAAGCGTTGAATCATGCCAGTGGCTTTTTACAGCGCGAAATAGGCAAGGTGTTGACGGCACGTATCACCCCCCGCCTGAAATTTATCTACGACGATTCGAATATCCGCGGACGTACCCTGTCCGAGCTAATCGATAGCGCGGTGGCTAAGGACCAATCCGGGTCAGGCGAATAAGTGGGACGCGGTGCACGAAAACCGAAGGGTTTTCTCGATGTTGACGGCATATTATTGCTGGATAAACCTAAAGGCCTGAGTTCCAATCAGGCGTTACAAAAAGTTCGTTATTTATTCAAAGCCAATAAGGCAGGTCATACCGGAAGTCTGGACCCACTGGCAACCGGTATGTTGCCAATCTGTTTTGGCGAAGCCACTAAATTCTCTGCCTATCTGCTGGATGCGAGCAAATCTTACCGGGCTAGCTGTCAATTGGGTAAGACAACCAGCACTGGTGATGCCGAAGGCGATGTGACATCGGAAAGACCGGTAAATGTCAGTGAAAAAGAATTAAGTCAGGCGCTTCAGCAATTTACCGGATTGATTGAGCAGGTGCCACCCATGCACTCGGCGGTAAAAGTGAATGGTCGGAGGTTATACAAACTGGCTCGCAGCGGTAAAGAAGTTGAGCGGGCTGCCAGGGCGGTAGAAATTCACGAATTGACCCTGGTCGAGTTTAATCACGATAAACTGGTTCTTGATGTACGTTGTTCCAAGGGTACTTACATCAGAACCCTGGCTGAGGATATCGGCAACGCACTGGGCTGCGGGGCTTACCTGACTGATTTGCATAGAACCAGCGTACACCATTTTGATCAATACCGGTGTTATAGCCTGGACGAGTTAAGTGCATTGTCGGAGATTTCCGCGCATAAGTTGTCAGAATGCCTTTTGCCTGTTAAATCGGCTTTAAACGATTTTGAGGATCTTATTGTGGATCAGAATTCTACTGCATTATTGAAACAGGGAAGGGTGATTCAAGGTGATTTTTCGGTTCAACCGGGGCTATTGATTCTGGTTTCTGAAAACGGACAGTTTTTAGGTCTGGGAGAAGCCACCTCTGACGGCCGGATTTTACCAAAAAGACTAATGAATACAGCAAGATAGCTGCGTTTATCGATCTGTCGCGCAATAACTGTGATAATAACCGTGAAAGTCCTTGTTACTCCCTGCTCAGATAGGTAGAATACCTGCCTTTTTCGGGCCTACAGAGGTTTTATTTCATGTCGATGTCAGCTGACCAGAAGCGAACCATCATCGCTGACCACCAGCAAAGTGAAGGTGACACAGGGTCACCAGAAGTGCAGGTAGCGTTATTAAGCCATCAAATTAATCATTTGACTGAGCATTTCAAAAAACATATTCACGACCATCATTCGCGTCGCGGTTTACTTAAAATGGTTAACCAGCGACGTAATTTACTGGATTATCTTAAATCCAAAAATCAGCAGCGGTATAAAGATCTAATCGGAAAACTAGGCCTGCGTCGATAAAAGCGAGAGAAAGTGTGAATCCAATTAAAAAGACATTTCAGTACGGCGAGCATCAGGTTACGCTGGAAACCGGAGAGATAGCCCGCCAGGCAAGTGGTGCTGTTTTTGTCAATATGGCTGATACCGTAGTCATGGTCACTGTAGTCGGCGCGAAGAACGCGATACCCGGGAGAGATTTTTTCCCGTTAACAGTCGACTACATGGAAAAAACCTACGCCGCCGGTAAAATACCCGGCGGTTTTTTTAAGCGAGAAGGTCGCCCCAGCGAAAAGGAAACACTAACCTGTCGATTAATCGATCGTCCAATCCGCCCGTTATTTCCGAAAGGCTTTCTGAATGAAGTTCAGGTAGTCGCAACTGTTGTTTCCATGAACAACGAAATCGACCCCGATATTCCCGCTCTGCTCGGAGCATCAGCTGCTATTACTATCTCAGGCATGCCATTTGCGGGCCCGATTGGTGCAGCCCGGGTTGGTTATATGGACGGTGAATATATACTGAACCCGACTATGAGCCAGACAGCAGAGTCAGACCTCGATCTGGTTGTTGCCGGTACAGAAAATGCTGTGTTGATGGTCGAATCTGAAGCAAATTGCCTGTCTGAAGAAGTCATGCTGGGTTCGGTTGTTTTCGGACACGAACAAATGCAGACTGCGATTAAGGCGATTAATGAATTTGCTGCCGAAGTCGGTACCACTCCCTGGGAATGGGAAGCTCCCATTTCTGATGAAGGCTTGTTAGAAACTATCAGCAATCAGTTTAGCGCCGATATTACGCAGGCATACACGATTGCTGACAAGATGGATCGCCAGAATCGAAATGGTGAAATTCGTAATGCAGCGGTCGAAGCACTGGTCAGCGATGCAGAAGGTTCACCGAGTGAATCCGATGTACGCGAATTGGTCGGTAAGCTCGAAAAGAAAATTGTCCGTGATCGTATTATCGATGGTAATCCTCGTATCGATGGTCGTGATACCAAAACCGTTCGTCCAATCACTGTCCGTACTGGCGTATTACCAAGAACCCATGGTTCGGTAGTATTTACTCGTGGTGAGACCCAGGCACTGGTTGTCACCACACTGGGTACTGGTCGAGATGCGCAAATCATTGACGCGATAGAAGGCTCTCGCAAAGAAAACTTCATGATGCACTATAATTTCCCGCCTTCAAGTGTGGGTGAGACTGGTCGTGTCGGTACACCTAAGCGCCGTGAGATCGGCCACGGTCGTCTTGCTAAACGTGGTGTTCAGGCTGTTATGCCTTCAATCGATGATTTCCCTTATGTTATCCGTATCGTGTCGGAAATTACCGAGTCAAACGGTTCGTCATCAATGGCCAGTGTTTGTGGTGCCAGTCTGGCACTGATGGACGCCGGTGTACCGTTGAAGGCCCCGGTTGCCGGTATCGCCATGGGATTAATTAAGGAAGGCGATAAATTCGCTGTTCTAACCGATATTCTCGGGGACGAGGATCATCTTGGTGACATGGATTTCAAAGTAGCGGGTACCACCGACGGTATTACTGCTTTACAGATGGATATCAAGATAGACGGTATCACCACAGAAATTATGAGTCAGGCGCTCGATCAGGCCAAAGATGGCCGTTTATTTATCCTCGGCGAAATGGCCAAGGAAATTACCGAAAGCCGTGAAGAAATGTCGGAATTTGCGCCACGTTTAATTACTTTTAAAATCAACCCGGAAAAAATTCGCGACGTCATTGGTAAAGGTGGTGCGACGATTCGAGGCATCACCGAAGAAACTGGTGCTACCATCGAAATCGACGACGATGGCGTGGTTAAAATTGCATCAGTAGAGAAATCTGCTGGTGACGAGGCTCGCCGCCGGGTCGAAATGGTTACGGCCGATGTCGAAGTTGGCGTCATCTACGAAGGTAAAGTTGCCAAGATCATGGACTTTGGTGCCTTCGTTAATATCCTGCCTGGTAAGGATGGTCTGGTACATATCTCGCAGATCTCCGACGAGCGTGTCGAAAATGTCAGCGATAAGCTTTCAGAAGGAGATGTCATTAAAGTTAAGGTACTCGAAGTAGACCGACAGGGACGAATTCGTCTGAGTATGAAGGCTGTTACAGAAGAGGAAGCTGAGGCAAGCTAACAAAGCGAAGCTTTGACAAAATAGTAAAAAAGGGAACTCCGGTTCCCTTTTTTATGGCTGATATAATTTATCTGGTAACGTCCAGAGGTAGCTCTATCCAGAATGTACTACCGGAATCTAGTTTGGATGTGAAATTAATATAC
>Ga0224506_10001034_pt1 | contig 20569 bp, 14 predicted proteins | sample SF_Jan12_sed_USG_2_FD_169108 | JGI IMG/M metagenome (GOLD analysis project Ga0224506, IMG submission 169108) | Sediment microbial communities from San Francisco Bay, California, United States - SF_Jan12_sed_USGS_8_1 | ecosystem: Environmental > Aquatic > Marine > Sediment | place: USA... | reverse complement strand
GCCACAAAACCCGTTACATCTTCACTAAATTCAATCGTTACGCTATATGTTGAGGTGTTGTTTACTGTGAGCGGTTCTCCTTGAATATCTACGCTTGGTGGCGTAACATCTGTCGTTAGTGTTATTATTGGTTCAGTAGTTAGCGTTGAACAATTACCTCCACCTTCATCTACAACTACATAAAACGTTGTTGCTACAGTTAAGTTACCTGTTGAAATAGAAACCCCTCCTAGATCATCACCAGCAGCACTTGCAATAAACGTATTAGTACCTTTATTATAAAGTGAATAAGTAAAAGTAGAGTTAGTAATATTCGCACCATCTCCAATTTCTATAGATGATGCACTTCCAGATGATACTGATGTTGGATTGGCTACAACAGGAAAAGAAGTAGCTGTAGCTCCTGTTCCTGCTAGGATTTCCGACAACCCTGGGCTTGTACAAGCATTAGCAGTAAATTTAATATCGGTATAGTTTCCATTGCTCAGCCCTGTTATCACGAATGTCCCAGCACCAGTACTAGTAACAGATGAAACAGTGGGAGACCCTCCGTTTCTAACATAGCTCATGCTATAAGCAGTATTCAAATCTAAGCCAGATACTGTTATAGTTCCATCCGATGCCGTACAAGAAGCAGGAGTACTTGTTGAACTTGTAATAGATAAGTGGGGGTTAAGATCTATTGAAACAGAAATTGTAGAAATAGAAGCACAGGTAGTACCTGGGTTAAATTCATCTGCTTTAACTTTAATAATAGAAGGATCAACAGTAAGTGCCGATGATGTGAGTATTAAATCAGTAGTTCCAAAACTGTATTCTGAAATTCCAAAATCAGCATCACTTCCATCTACAAGAGTATAAATAATTCCTGAGGTTACATTACCCACGGTAACATCTACAGTAGCGCCTGTCAAATCTGCACAAACAGGTGCATAGGTTAATGTAGGTATGGGAGGGTCAGGGCTACATGGAATAATTGTTGAGGATGACAAAGCACTTTCACAAGCACCCCCAATAGTTTCCGTAAACTGAAGTGATCCTCCTACATATAAATCAAAAGCTACTACTGTATACGACCAAGTTGTTCCTGATACAGTAGCTGCTCCAAGTAATATTTCGTCTATATACACATTCACACTACTTCCAGAAGTACATGTTCCTGTGATAGTAGCATCACTTTCTGCTACTGCGTTTACAATACCTGTTGGGGTTGCTGTTGGGGTTAATATAAATACTGTAGAAGAGCTAGCACTAACGGTTTGACAATTATCGCTATCTATTACTGTAGCAGACAAACTCGTTCCTCCAGTTAGTGATAAGCCTGTTATTGACCAATCACCTGATTCACTAACTATTGCTGACCCTCCTACATTTAACGTTATTGTAGCACCTACGTTCGGAGTTGTACCATCTGATTCAAATGATGTACCATAAACAACAGTTGTTGTCCCACAATACGGAGGACTTATAATCGTTGGGGCAGTAGAAACTTGAGTAACAGTAACACCTGTCGAAGCAATAGAGGTGCATCCTTTTGCTACGTTTGCAGTTGCTGTAATTGACTGACACAAATAACCTGATAAATTCAAACCACTAATTGTCCATGCACCTGTAGCACTTGAAGTTCCAGTAGCAAATCCAATACCATCAACATATAACGCAATTTCAACACTAGCATCAGATGTTCCTGATATGGAAGTAGTTCCAGTAGTTATAGTTGTAGTAGTTATGAGAGGTATAGCAGCAACTGTACTAGAACATCCTCCAGTAGCAGTATTACATATAGTAGTTGAAGAAGCACATAATCCGTTATCAATATCTTCCATGGTAACTATCAAAGTACCACATGGCACCTTGGTGCCGTTTTTATTCATTTTAAAGGTCCATGTAATGAACCCTGCTGTAGATGTATTGTCAACACTAATAATGGTGCCTTCGGCTGGAGAAGTAAGACTGGCACCGACAATATTGATTCCGTTAGAATATACATTAAGTAAGGCATTAGTTGCATTAGTTAATGTAAAGTTTACTGTTTCAGGAGTTGTTATTTCAGCTTCCCCATTAGCATTTACAATCATACTTATTGCTGGAGCAGTACCTGTACACACTGGAGTAGCCGTGATAGTAGTTGTAGCACAAGTGATATCAGATTCTGACAAATTGGGGATTGAAACTATATCAGTAGCTGTTACTGCAATTATATCTCCAATACTGCTTGTAACAATATCCCCAGAAATATAAACTCCTGTAACACCATCTGCGATTACAGAAGCACTTACTACTTCCGTGCCATTTAGATAAAACCTCATATTTCCACCTGGAACAGCTGTACCAGTAATATTTACTGTTCCTACAGGATAAGAACCATCTATTATAGGGCAATCCGTTCTGTTTTCTGGAAATCCAGAGCCTCCATTTGGAGCCGTAGGCACCTGAGGATCAATAAGGTCAGTAAATAAGCATTCTAAACAACCAGCATATGCATTATCATCTACACCCCCTACATCAGAAATCGATCCGCAAAAAGTATAGCTATTCGAAGTATTAGTAGTTGCAGCCAATCGAATTGGAGTACTAGCAGTAATGCCTAATTCGGAAATTGGAACATAAAAATCATAGAAGTAATCTAAATCTCCGTCTTCTTGAATTCCAGAAATAGATTTTTGTTGGTGTGTACCTCCTATATGAGAAGAAGAAAGAGTTGGGGTACATGAAGGGGTGGGCGTATTCACATCATATACAAAAACGTCTACTTTATTTTGCAAAACGACTGCAACTTCAAAACCAGGATTCTCACTACTATATTCTGTATCTTTTCCATCACCAAACTGAGAATCCGTGTCAATAAGTACTGTATACCCTTTTGCATTAGGTCTATAATCGGCAAGCCTAAACCTAAAAATCATGTTTACACCATCAAATCTATAATAAGTAGCTACTCCTGTATTGGTAATAGAAAAATCAGTAAATCCCTCATTTGGGCCACTTCTAATATCGCTGAGCACTTCACCATTTCCTAATGTAGGAAATGAAAGCCATTCTGAAGAATTTTCAAATTCAGGTTCATCATCACCTGGTGTGCCTTGAACAGCAGTTGTAAACCCCGTTGAAGCAGCTGAAATATAACCATCACTATTCGGGTCAAGCACTATCTGACCTGCCCCCGAAGTAGAAGGTTGATAAATCAAACCTTTTGTTTGTGCAATAATCTTAACACTTATTAACATAACACTTATCAATAGCGTTATATTTTTTACACTCATAAAACTAATTTTATATTGTTTACAGTACTGTAGCCCTTGTTTTACTACACATCCCACAAGAGATAGCATTATTATGCTCATATCTTGAAAGCATTAAATGGTGATTTCAACATCATGCTTTTCACCTATCATCATAAAGGTAAAAACACTGTTTTTACTATACAATCCGTTAAAACAGCATTACCATCTACGTATTTTAATTAGAAAAATAGTAGAATGGCGCATATTTCAATAGGTAGTATACCGTAGATGAAATGAATAACCTTAACTCGAAATGAAATATTTGGGTTAAGGTTATTCTAAAAATATTTTCTGAGAAATACTGAAAATATCATGAAGTAAATTCTACTTTCTGATTATGAATGGACTTGATTAATAAAATAATTTCAAGGCAGCTAATCCTGCTGAGGCAATTATGAAAATTCGATAGGGTTTTTCAGGAATTAATTTAACAATTTTAACACCTATTAGCGCACCAGTGATTATTATTGGTAGCATCATTAAGTTAAACGAAAAAGTATCTAGGTTTATGGTTTTCCATATGGTAATATGAAAGGGTACTTTAAATACATTAACAAGTAAAAAGAACCATGCAGCAGTTCCAATAAAATTATTTTTTTTAAAGTTCAATGCCAAAAAATAGATAGACATCACAGGGCCTGCTGCATTACCTATCATGGTGGTGAAACCACCAAGCGAACCTGCAAGTGACCCAAACCACCAATTATGTGGGATAGCTTCTTTCGACTTTTTTGTTTCGTTCCAAACCATTAGTACCAAGCCAATCAAAATAATGGCGGCAAGTAAATAACTAAATTGCTCATCATTAATAACATCCCCTACCCAAATGGCCACGAATACACCTATAATCGTAGCAGGTACTAGCTTTAAAAGCACCTTAAAATCCGCATGACGATGGTAATAAAAAACCGCAAATATATCTGCCATAATTAGCATAGGCAGCAATATACCTGTAGAAGCCCTAGCACCAAAAATAGAAGCTAGAACTGGAACAATAAACATACCCAAGCCACTAAGACCTGTTTTAGCCATACCTATAAACAAAGCACAGACAATAATCCATATCCAGTTTGTTATTGTTAGGTCAAATACATTGATTAATTCCAATTGAGTAGAAATTTAAATTGAAATGCGAATCTAATCAAGTTCTATCTATAGAAAAATAAAAATGGATAATGACACTTGTGATGAGATACTTATTAATACAATATAATGTGGATCTAATTCTTTTTCATTTTAGATGAAAATTGATAAACCAAAGATATGATTAATAATACCCATGGTGTACCATGAAGCACCACATCGAACCAGTCCATAAACTCCATCCCAATTGCACCACCTGCAAGCCATTTTAGTTTACCCCAAATATGAGGCTCTGGAAAAAAAGGGGCTAACCCTAGTGTTAAACTTAATAGCACCCAATATTTAGTATTTTTTAGTTGTAGTTTCAATGTTATTATTTTAAAAAAGTTAAAAATATATTACTGTCATCCTGTTATAAAACACAATATGTGTTTCTGTGATAACACACCCTATAATCCTCTCATTCCAATTCTCCACTTGAGGGAGAAATTGAGGGGTATTTTTCATTGTTAAGCAAAAGCATTATATTATCGATAATCGAACATTTCTGTTCTTCATATAGACATAGTGATCCTCGAAAGACACATATCTCGTCTCTTAATTTTGCTACTATGAACCTGAAAAAATTAAGATTTTGTTATCAATAGAAGGTTACTCTTCCAACATTATAAATATCCCTTCAAGATCAAAAATCATGAAGGGATATTTTTATCGGTTATTAACCTAACTAAGAAATTCTATTGAGTTAATGATGATTTATTTACCAGACCAGTTACCATAGCCTGTTTTAAGTTCATACACAACTTGAAAATCCATTTCTTTCAAGATTTTCAAAGCTTTTCCACTTCTACCTCCACCTTGGCAGTACAACAAAACTGGCTTTGACTTATCAAACTCAGCAACTTTAGTTTTAAAGTCTTTGTCAAAGAAATTAACGTTCGTTGCATTTCCAATGAATCCTCCTGCATACTCTTCAGGTGTACGCACATCAATAATTTGTGCATCTTTAGTAGAAGCCAATAATGATTCAAATTTCTTGTTATCAACTCGTTCAATTATTTGACCACTACTTTGGGCAACTTCTTGATTATCAGTAGTTGATTGACACGAAACAGCACTAAAATTTAATGCTATGATTACTAAGGTTATTACTATTTTATTCATTTTCATAATGTTTATAATTTAGAAGGACAAATATAAGCACTTTTTGCAATACTGTCTTCCTTTAAAATATCATCAAACCCACCATCTACATTCACAACATTATGATAGTTCCTAGATTTCAAAATAGAAGCTGCCACCATTGATCTGTAACCAGATTTACAATGTATATAATACTTTTTGTCTTTTTGTATTTTATTTATTTGTTCATTGATATAATCTAAAGGAACATTTTCTGCATCAATTACATGTTCCGACTGATGTTCTCCTACCTTTCTTACGTCTAAAATATCGATTTTAGAATTTTCTTTATACAATTCTGCTAATGTAGATGAATTAACAGTTTCGACCGTTTCAATTTCTTTTTCAGCATTTTTCCAAGCCTCAATTCCTCCATTTAAATACCCCATCGTATTATCATACCCCACTCTTGATAACCTAGTAATGGTTTCAGCCTCTTTTCCTTCTGGTATTACTAAAATTATTGGTTGTTGCATATCCGTAATTAAAGCACCTACCCATGGCGCAAAACTACCATCAAGACCAATAAATATAGCGTTAGGGATGTGGCCTTTTGCAAACTCATCTTTACTTCTCACATCCAACACCACTGCTCCTTCATGATTTGCTATACTTTCAAAAGTATCAACATCTAGGGCTACATTTCCTTTTTCTAAAATGCTTTCAATACCAGTTAATTCACTTTTGTTGAGCATCGCATTTTTAGGGAAATACTGTGGTGGAGGTAAAATACCATGTAGTAATTCCTCAACAAACTCCTCACGAGTCATGTCAGCACGTAATGCATAGTTTGTTTTTTTCTGTTCTCCTAGTTTACCAACAGTCTCGCTACTCATGTTTTTGCCACATGCCGAGCCAGCTCCATGTCCTGGATATACAATTAAGTTATCTTCGAGTGGCATAATTCTATTTCTCAAAGAATCAAAAAGCATTGAGGCTAAATCCTCACGAGTAAGATTTGATTTCACGGCTAAATCTGGTCTACCAACATCTCCTAAAAATAATGTATCACCAGTAAAAATAGCATGGTTTTCTCCTTTCTCATCTATGAGTAAAAAAGTAGATGACTCTTGGGTATGCCCTGGAGTATGTAATACTTTTATGGTGATATCACCTACTTTAAACTCTTGGTTGTCTTGAGCTTCAATAAAGTCAAATTCAGCTGTTGCTGATGGACCGTAAACAATTTTAGCTCCTGTTTTATTAGCCAAATCTACATGACCTGACACAAAATCGGCATGAAAGTGAGTTTCAAAAATGTACTTTATAGAAGCATCATCTTTTTTTGCTCTTTCAATATATTGAGCAGTTTCTCTTAACGGGTCAATTATAGCTGCCTCTCCATTCGACTCAATATAGTAGGCTGCTTCTGCCAAACAGCCTGTATAAAATTGTTCTATCTTCATATTATTATTTAATTTAATTCTACAATATTTTATCACAAAATTAAAACCTAATAAAAAACCATACAGCAACAATTGTTACAAGACTGTTTCATTTATAAGAATGTAAATCGCCATTAACAGCACAAACCACCCAAATCCTTTCTGAAGTTTAGCTCCTGGAATAAGCTTATTTATATATGTACCCAACAGTATTCCTACTATAGCTATCCCAGAAAATAGCAATAAAAATCCCCATTCAATTTCAATATTTTCCACATCACCAATAAAGCCAATTAATGACTTCACTGCTATTATTATTAACGATGTACCTACGGCTTTCTTCATTGGTAGTTTTGCAAACAATACCAATGCAGGTATTATCATAAACCCTCCTCCTGCTCCAACCAAACCAGTAATTACACCTACTACAGCTCCTTCAATAGTAATAGCAGGTATGTTGTACTTTACTATCTGATTTTTTTGAGCTGCTTCTTCCTCTTTTTGCTTTTTGTTCCTAATCATAGAAAATGAAGCAGCAAGCATAATAGCACCAAAAAATATCATTAATGCTATCTCTTTAGTGATAATAAACATATCATTACTTACTAAAACATCTGGAATAGCAGTAATAATAAACTTTCTGGTAAGATAAACAGCGATAAAAGCAGGAGTGGCAAATATGATTGCAGTTTTAAAATCTACAAGCTGCTTTTTAACGTAAAGAAGTCCACCCACTAAGGCAGTAGTACCCACTACAAAAAGTGAATAACCTGTAGCAATTACTGGCTGAATACCTAATAAATAAACAAAAACGGGAACTGTAAGTATTGATCCTCCCCCACCAATAAGGCCTAATACTACACCAATTATAAATGCTGCTACGTAACCTAATATATCTATCAACTCTACCATTATTTAAATTAAATAAAAACTAGGCAAAAGTATTGCGTTCATTTTCATGAACAGGTAACAATTGTTACAGTGGGTCAGAACTGAAGTACCTCTATTTTATTACGGAATAATTTAATTTTTCCGGAAATCTCCAACTGTTTTAATAAACGTGATACTACTACACGTGATGTATGTAAATCATAGGCAATTTCCTGATGGGTGTTCGATAAAAATGTAGACTGTGTTACTACAGCCTTATCTGTTAAATATTTGTATAACCGTTCGTCCATTTTTAGAAAAGCTAGAGTATCAATAGTTTCCAACATTTCACTTAAACGCATATTGTAACTTTCAAAAACAAAACTTCTCCATGATTTATATTTAGCCAACCACTCCTCCATTTTAAGTATTGGAATAAATATAATTTCAGAATCTTTCTCCACTATAGCTCTTATTTTACTTTTCGATTCTCCATAACAACATGTCATAGTCATAGCACAAGTGTCTCCTTTTTCAAGGAAATAAAGTAAAAGCTCATCGCCATCACTATCTTCACGTAATATTTTAATAGCACCTGTAAGCAATAGAGGCATATGAACAACAGAGTCACCAATTTCCATCATATGTTGCCCCGCTTTAAGTTGTTGATATGCTCCTGTTTTTGCAATCTCCTCTATTAAGCCATCTTCTAATAAAAATTCGTAGTAATCTTTTATTTTATTGACTAGTGTTTCTTGGTTTTCAGACATAATTGATGATGTATCTTTTGAAGATGATGATTTTGATTTAAATAGTAAATTTTAAAGCTACAATATCTTAAGAATAGCTCTCAGAATTATTTTGTGAAATTCATATAAAGATAGTCAATCATAGGGAAAGAAGAAGAATACTAAAAATAATGAATAATAATCTAGAATTCTATCTAGCATATTAATTGAACTGATTAGTAGAAAGCCTATATTTATCACAATTTCAATTATAAACGTTTGTGAGACACAAACGTTGGCAATAAAACAAAGTAACGAAAGGGATTGAACTCATGCAACTCATTGATGAAGAAATAAGGGAATAGCTGGTTATGCTTTTTACTCTAAAATTCATGTCGCTCAGTTAGGGTAAACGCATTTGACTTTTCGGGAAGTCATTCCGTATGTTTTGTTGGTAATATCCAACAAAAACTAGGAGAAATCCTAACCAAAACGACATGTATTTATAATATGGTTAATATTTCTACAGCAATGAAACGATAATTTTTAAATATGCCTGCCCTGATCGCTCAGTGCCATCTATAGGTGACGATGAGAGTTCTAGTTTTCACTTATAGTCTTCAGAGGAAATAAAATTTCATCAAAAATGGATAAAACCATCAATTTCTAGGTTGGTTCATATATTTAAATAGGAATGAAGTAGCTAACAATAATAATCCTAATATTGGATAAGTACCACTATGACCAAAACTACTAGCTACAATTTCTGGACTGATGTCTCCTGCTGCCTCAATAGCTTCAAATGTAATCATATAGCCTCTTATGTAGCCAATTATGCCTAAAATAAGACCAATAGTTCCTAGAGGCACTAAGGATTTAATACTATTTGTTTTAGATTTTTGTAGTAGGGTATATTGAAAAACACCTTTATAAATAATAAAGATAAATAATAAATAGAGCGTTGTAGCTAAATATGATTCAAATGGTTGGGGTATAAGCATCATTCAATATTGTTATTATTATTCCCCAATACAAACCTTACTAAAAATATTCCCTAAAATTAACTGTAGTGATTTATTCAGGTTCAATAAAAATCAACTAATAACCTAGTCCTACGCCTTTTATCTCCCTATATTATGGAATGGGTAAAGTTCAGAGGGAATATTATTAAAGAAAGACTGAGCCTGACAAAAAAATGTAAGGCTCAGCCAGAGTTTATCGAAGGCTATTTCCCAACTCAAAGTTTGCAAAATATTCTCTAAAATGATCCTCAATAATTTCTTTTAATAGATATGGTGGAACTGATTGTATAAATCATATCCAAACGATTATAAAATGCTCAATAACATATAAATTACTGCATAATTATTTATAAATTTCCATTCTTTAAACAAAGAACCAACCTCAAAATATTGAAATCATGAAGAAACAGAATATTTGGTTTTTATTAATTGCACTGCTTTTTACTACAGCCAACTACGCACAAGACATGCAAGGGTATCAAAAGCCAGCTAAATCAATATTAGATTTGGTAGATGCTCCATTAGCTCCTTGGGTACGTATTGATAGTAAAGGGGAAAATATGGTGTTATTATACAGAGATGCTTTCAAATCAATTGCTGAACTCTCTGAAACAGAAATGCGTTTGGCAGGACTGCGAATAAACCCCAAAACAAATATTGGTAGCAGAGTAACTTATTACAACAAGCTGGATGTTAAAAAAGCTACTGCAAAGGAAGCAACAAATGTCACTGGTTTACCAGATAGCCCACGTTTATCTAATTTTAGATGGTCACCTGACCAGAAAATGATGGCTTTCACACATACCGCTTTAACTGGTGTTGAAGTTTGGATATTAGATGTTGAAAAAGCCAATACTAAAAAATTAACTACATCAAATGTTAATGCCAACATGAGTAATCCTTTTATATGGTTTAAGGATAATAGTGCTCTTTTGGTTCGGATGTTACCAAGTGACAGAAAAGAATTGATAAATACATCCACATCTGTTCCGACAGGTCCTACTATTTCTGTAAGTGATGGTCAGAAAGCACAAAACCGTACTTATCAGGACTTGCTCAAAAACCCAAATGATGAGTATAATTTTGAGCAATTAGCCTCCTCTGAAATTCATAAAGTGAATTTGGACGGTACTTCAAACACATGGTTGCCAACAGCTATGTATAGTAGTTTCTCATTTTCACCAGATGGTAATTATGTGTTAGTAACACATCTAAAAAGACCTTTCTCTTATATTGTACCCTATCGAAGATTTCCGTCAATAACTACAGTTTACAGTGCTAAAGGAAAACTAGTTAAAACAGTGATGGAAGTTCCACTTACCGAAGCTCTTCCTAAAGGTCGTATGGCAGTTCGGATAGGAAAAAGAAGAATGAGTTGGAGAGCAGATAAACCTGCTACACTTGTTTGGGCAGAGGCTTTGGACGAGGGTGATCCTGAAAAAAAGGTAGAGTATAGAGATGAAATTTTTCAACAAGATGCACCATTTACTGCTAAAGCTACCTCTTTATTGAAAACAAAAAATAGGTACAACCAGATTGAATGGGGAAACAAAAACGTTGCTATAGCACATGATTACTGGTGGAATAACAGAAATACCAAATCGTATGTTTTTAACCCATCTAATCCTGCTCAAGCTCCTAAGCTAATTACTGATAGAAATTACCAAGACAGATACAGTGATCCTGGAAATTTTGTGACCACAAAAAATGAATATGCTGAAAATGTATTAGATATTGATAATGGCAAAACTTATTTAATTGGAGAAGGGTTTTCAGATAAAGGTCAATTTCCTTTTGTTGATGAGTATAATTTAGAAAAGCTATCATCAGAACGTATATATCAATCTACATACACGGATAAACTAGAGAATTTATACTATGCCATCGATATCAAACAAGGAAATATCCTTGTACGCATTGAATCACAAAACGAATACCCAAACTATTACATAAGAAACATTAAAAAGAATAATTCATTAACTCCTCTAACATCATTTGAAAACCCATTTAAAAGTCTTCAAGATGTTCATAAAGAAGTAATAAAATACAAACGAGAGGATGGTTTAGAGCTGGAAGGCACATTATACTTACCTGTGGGCTATGATCTAAACAAAAAAGAGAAATCTCCAATGATTCTTTGGGCATATCCTCGTGAATATAAAGACAAGAACAGTGCTTCTCAAAGTACTGCCAATCCTAATAAATTTATTTATCCTTCCTATGGATCTGCTCTCTATTGGCTAACTAGAGGCTATGTAGTACTAGATAATGCAGCTTTCCCTATTGTAGGAGAAGGAGACGAACAGCCAAATGATACGTTTAGAAAACAACTAGTAGACAATGCCAAAGCAGCGATTGATGCCGTTGATGTCCTTGGCTATATTGACAGAAACAGAGTTGCAGTTGGAGGGCATTCGTATGGTGCTTTTATGGTTGCTAATTTACTTTCACATTCCAATTTATTTGCTGCAGGAATTGCAAGAAGCGGTGCTTATAACAGAACTCTTACACCATTCGGTTTTCAGAGTGAAGAGCGCAGTTATTGGGAGTCTCCAGAAACCTATTACACCATGTCACCTTTTATGCATGCCGATAAAATGAAAACACCCCTGTTGCTTATTCATGGGGAAGCAGATAACAATTCAGGAACATATCCTTTGCAAAGTGAACGTTATTTTAATGCTTTAAAAGGATTAGGGGCTACCTCTAGATTGGTTATGCTACCAAAAGAAAGTCATGGCTATAGAGCTAAAGAAAGTATTTTACACATGTTGTGGGAACAAGACCAGTGGTTAGAAAAATATGTGAAAAATAAAAACAAACCAGACGACACTACTGTAAAAGTGGAGTAAAAATAATAACATAAGTTTGGAATAAGAATCAATACATATATTGTGATGAAAATCTTCAGAAATGATAGGTGATTCACACAACAATTTAGGATTTACGAAAATTACTATAACTTGTTGCAAGGTAATTTTCGTAAATCCTTCGATCACTGTTCCTTTACAGTTTGTAGTATATTTTGGTAATGTATTGAAAAATGGTTGGTGGAATTTTGCTTAAATTTTCTTATACTTTTTGCATTGACTCGAAGAGGAAGTAAACATTTTGAGTTATATATTATTGAATTTCAAGACCATAGATTTAGTACTTCGCTTTATAGCATATACTAGCACCATAATTAAACCCTTTCTCAATCTGCTTACCCAATACATACCCATTTGTTTTGTAACCTGCATATAGTAACAACCCAACTCTTTCCGATAGTTTTATCTTCAGGTTAACTTCACCCAAAAACCCTTTTCCAAATAAATCTTGATCCCATAATTCAACTCCCGTTGAAACTGAGATGTTATTGGTTTGTATTAGATCATTCCAAATTAGCCCTAGCCCATTATTTTTAAATGGTTTGCCATATTTTACATACACTGATAGTTGATTCCCTTGTAGATGAACATAATTATTAAGATAGAGTTCGTACCCCAGAGGAGACACATTGAACAATGTTCCATAAGTCCATCCGTGATTAAAATCTCCTATAATAAAAATAGGTCTTCTGGTTTTGTTTACATCCCCGAATGAAGCACCAACTTCACGGTACAACTGAGGATCAGCCAGATTGAATAAGATTGACAGTAATGCAGATTGTTTGTAGAGAGTCACTAGCTTCGGATTCACAGTACTATCCGCCATAAACACCTGATTACCTGAGTAGTTTTTAAACACTGGTAAGGCTACATGAATAGGGTCTCCTGCTGTATTTATCCAAACATCTTTATCTTCAGGATCAGCTGGAATGATAACTGACACATATAGCGGATACATCAATCGATTCGCAAATGAAAAGGCAAGGTCTTCGTTGAAAGATCCATTTTGTAAAATAAATTCACGTTGAAGGCTTCTTACAGAAATATAATTCACTTCAAAGCCAGCAGTAACAGATAACGCTTCGTCCACCAAATTAATATTTTCCGGTAAGTGCATCGTAGTATATGGAATTGGCAAAGCTACATTATGAATATTAAAATTTCCTCCTACTTGTTTGGCTCTTAAAGAGTGTCCAAACTCGTGAGACCATATCAAAGTAAGGTAGGTAGCTGCAAAAGAAAACACCCCATAACTTACATTTCCTAATTTCTCGTTCATTTTAGGTTTTATACCTTTCCTAAAAGCATCGTGTAATATTCTATGTGTTGTAATTCCATTTAATGAGGAATTACGGAGGTCATATTGATTATATATACCAAACTGATATTTTCTTACCCAAAGAGAATCCTGTGCATTAGTAGGATTCCAGCTTATTAAAGCAACAAGGAGTAACGCTACACTATACGTTTTTGATTTCATCACTCAACAGATTAATAGTTTTACAAGTATTTAATTTCTACTATTTGTAACGTATAATTATTTGAAACGAAACTGTGATATTCGAAAAGTGTATCGAACGTTTAGTAATTGTGCATCAAATGCTTATTTGCTGACATGAATAATTCGGAAAACGATTGTATTGGTACTATTTTTTATATTTTCCATCCATCAAGCAAATAGAAATAGTTTATTGAGCCCGTATCTAATTCACTTTCATAATTTGTGATGCTTCTGATAAATTAAGTTGACCAATGGTTGCACTTCCTTTGTATTTAAAAATACTCGCATCTGAAGCTGATAAATCGATTGAGTTATTTACGGTTAGATTAGCTTGACTTGCACCCGAAAGATCCAAATTTGCATATTGCGTAATCATATTGAAATCGCGAAGAGTACTTGCGCCCGAAAGATGAGCACTTAGAGAGCTGGTTGTACCACTTAAACTTGCATTAGAGGCACCATCTATAAAAGCAGAAAGGGAATTGGCAGTAATTGTTCCGGTAAAAGTACTAGCACCTGACAAACTTATCGTTACATTATCTGAGAGGAGAGAATCCATTAAAAGAATATGAGAAGCACCAGAGGCAGCGTAGTAGTCCATATTATTTTTGGTAACAATATGAATTTTAAGCGTAGAATTGCCTCTTACATTGATTCCATTTTTAAATTTTATTCTTAGCGTATTGTTTACTTTTTCTACAACAATAAAGGGATGCAGGTTTTCATTTGCTTCCACTTCAATACGTTCATCCGTATGGGAGAATTGCACATCCACAGTGAAGGCAGTAGATACTTCAAGACCCGAATAATCTTGCACAAATTTTTCTTGAGTTGTAACTGTTGTAGATGGAAGGATAATATCAATTTCCTTACAAGCACTAAAGAAGATGCTTAGACCAATAAGCATCATTAAGAGTTTTGTTGTTTGAGTTTTCATTTTGTTAGTTTTTATTGTGTACATCTATTTACCATAATAGTAATTCATACCTTATTGTTTACTTAGTAGAGGTTGTAGCGATGAACCTATTGAGCTTTTCAAAGAACATCTCTGGATTTTCAATGAATGGATAATGCCCAGCACGGTCAATGTAAACCAATTCTGAACCTCGAATTAAATGTTTGGCTAATTGGGGTGCTTCTTCTACAATAAAATCTTCTTTTCCATTAATTAGAAGCGTAGGACAATTAATATTTGAAAGTTGCTCCTGAACATGAATATTCAATTTCATTCCTGTAGCTAAATCGTTTAAAGCAACAGCATTTTTAGCTGTATTTTCATTAAAAGCAGCCACTTTCATATAGTTATCTATAACTGCTTTATTATAAAACGTAACACCTTCTGAAATCTTCAAAGCTTGGTTATGAACTGCGGGATCACCCGCCTTATATTCTTTACTGTTCCAAAGTTCTTGTACCTTTTTCCATTCTGCTGAATCAAACATTGAAATTTGTTTTTCATAACATTTAATTAACAAATCAGTATTTACAGGAGCTGCATCAACCAAAACTAACCTTTTAACATGTTCAGGATATTTTGATCCATAATACATGGCTAACAGCCCACCCCAAGAATGCCCTATAATATTTAATTTTTCTATTTTAAATTTCTTTCGGAGTTCTTCAAGGTCTTCTACCATTAACTCAACTGTAAAGTTGGTACTATCAATTTTTTGCATTGTGGATAGTCCATTTCCACGCTGATCATAGAATATAAGTTTTTGTGATTTAGCAAAATCAAGAAAGAAGGGATAGAGCTCGTTGTGATACATGCCTGGACCACCATGTAATAAGACAAAGACCTCTCCTTTGCCCACAGTTTTGTAATAATGATTTACCCCATTTAAGGTCACATAACCTTCTTCAATTAAAAGTTTTTCAGAATTACAGCCACAAAAAATTAAACTGATTAAGAAAATTGATTTCGTTATTAGTTTCATGATTATTAGTTTATTAATTAAAACTCCACTTTATAATTTAGGATAGGCAATAGTCCCACCATGTATATTTGTTGTAGGGTGTTTGTTTCAACATCATAATATTCATCCCACACATTCAGTCGATTGGTTGCATTTTGAATATTAGCAGAGAGCTCCCATGACCAATTAGGTTTGTTTTTCCTGAAGCTTATACCTGCATCCACCCTAAAATAGTCTGGAGCTTTAGTTTCAAAAGCGCTGTCATAAACTCGAATGTCTTCATCTGCAATTTTTGAAGCAACAAAATCAACTGGAATGGTGCGGTATCCTCCACGCCACATCATTCGTAAGTTGATACCTAAAATATTTTGTTTGTTTTTACCCACCTCAAACTCTTTACCTCCCACCAAATTATAGATGTATTTGCTATTGAAAAGTGTGTTTCTTTCGATGCCATCGGGCATTGTATATTTCGATTCAAATATGGAGGCAGTAGTCATGAAATAATAATTTTTAGAGAAGCTTTTTTCTACCGTTAATTCAAGTCCATAGTTTCTGCCTGTTCCTTTATTAATAAATTCCTGATTAGTAAACCCACTACTAAAATTAAGTGCTGATACCGTCCCTGTTGTGTCATTTGGTTGAACAGGAACATCGTATAGGTGTTGGTAATACATTTCCGCTTTAAAATGGAAAGTCTCTGCGAAATTTAGATTGTAGCCTATAACACCATGAAGTGCTTTGGTCATTTTAAGGTTTTTATTTGGGTACAAAATGGATAAATCGGCTTGTTCCTGTTGCGCCAGATAGATTGACGAAGGCTCTGCTTTACTGTGCAAACCACCGCCTAAGCTTATACTTTGATTCTCTTTTACTTGCCAGAATAATCCAATCCTTGGTTCAACAGCATAATCTTTGTTTATTGCCAGATAGGTATAATGTACACCCGTATTTATATCTACTGTAGGACTTACACGATACTTCCATTGGAAATAAGCTTGGTATCTTTCGGTAGTACCCGTTTGATTGGCTTGAGTTTCTAATACTCCAATATCGTAATTTAAGTATTTGCCCAGAAGGTTATACCTTTGATTGGTGTAAATTACTCCTGTACGAATGACATGTTGTGCATTGAATTTATGATTTAAAAATGAAGTAGCAGTAAAGGTATTATAGCCAAATGCTTCATTTTTAACCGAGGCTTCTATCAAATTATAATTGATAGAGTCTTCCAACTCTATATTATTTGAATGGGAAAAAGAGGCTACTGTTTTTAGGTAGGATTTATTATTACTAAACAAATAGTTGTGACTGACACCAATAATCCCTAACCTATGCTTTTCTGAATAACTATAGGCATCTCCTCTATACATCCATTTTGAAGTATCTGTTTCGGCTAAGCCAGAAGATGAACTTAAACCACCTAACCCCCAAATATTGAACCGTCCCATATTTTTTGTAGGCAGATTGATATTAAGTGATACATCTTGCCATGCGGGAAAAATATCAGAAGCACCAATTTCGAAACCAAAATTATTTAAAACAGAAGTAGTTGAATAGCGGTAATTAATAAGGTAGGAAGCTTCTGAGTTTTTTGAAAATGGCCCTTCTAAAGCCGCCTGAAAACCTAATACCCCTGCTTGAAATGAGTATTCTCTTTTTTCGAAATTTCCATTCCTAAGTCGTAAGTCGAACACACTAGAAAGCGCATTACCATATTCAGCTGAAAAGGCACCCGTAAAGAAATCTGAATCGTCAAGTACTTCTGTACTTAAAGCACTTACACCTCCTCCGCTTCCTCCTTCCCCATTACTAAAATGATTGGGGTTAGGTATTTCAACGCCTTCCATACGCCAAAGCATCCCTCGAGGTGAATTCCCTCTGACTACAATTTCATTGTTTTCATCATCAGCAGCAGAAACTCCAGCGTAGGACTGAATGGTTCTTCCCGGGTCGTTAATTCCTGCCGCAACCCTAGAAGTGGTTTCTACAGTAAGCCTTTGCGCACTTACAGAAGCCATTGAGTTGATGGGTTCTCCTAATATATCTTTAGGCTTAATTACGATTTCTTCAAGTTGATTAACTGCTTCCTTCATACTAACATTCAATATTAGTTCTGAGCCTGTGGTAAGAACTACCTGATTGAAAAATAGATCTTCATAACCAATAAAGGAGACTTTTAAATTTTGTCTTCCAATTTTAACATCGGTGATTTTGTAATTGCCATCTATATCCGAGACAGCTCCTTTCATAGGATCTGAATCAAGAACAATTACATAGGCGCCAGGTAAAGGGGTTTGTGTATCGATGTCTATTATTTTTCCTTTAATGGACTGGGTAAGTTCTTGACCTTGAGTTGTGATGCTAATTACTAGGCAAAATACTACGAGATAATTATTGAGTGTTTTCATTATATTTTGAGTTTTCATGTGTTGTTGATCTTACAAATAAGACAGTTCAAATAGGAGTTATTTTATTCAATAGAGGTTGATATATAATCGAGTATTTCTAGTTTCTGTTGAACTCTCTACCTTCTTTCAGCAACCTTTGAATCCCTCTAGCCGATACAACATTTTTAGTGAAAAACTATCCATACACTAATGACAACATTCCAAATGAGATTTTATAATACAACATACATAACACCCACCCAAGGGGAATTAGCCAATAATTCATGTTAAATAAGCGTTGTTGCTTTGCTAATAAATAAGTTAAACTGATACTGATTATTACCGAACACAGAGGAATCAAAATATGTGGTAAGTTCAAAAGATCACTTGTTTTCCATTCATCCGATCTTGCTCCGTCTATTAATACATTAAGTCGAAATGTACTGTTCCATAATGCTATGAAAAACAATATGTAAGAGTGCTGGAAGCGAAACCATACTAAAGTGAAGCCAATGGCCAACAGAAAAGTAATTAACGGCCCAGCCATTAAGACAATAACTTGCTGTAATATGGGTGTATTTTCAATAGCACTTTTATAAAAAACACGCCCTCCATTTGTAAAACTCAGTTGAGGTTCAAACCCAAAACTGTAAGAGGTAATATAATGACCTACCTCATGTAAAAAGCCACTTATTCCAGCTACAACAACACCTATAAAAATGAGAATCAGCCATTTAATTCGTTTGTTGTCAATCATTTTCTCTATCTTTTAATTATTTAAAAATGTTCTTTCTGTACGGTTTTAGCTATGAGCTGACTCATAAAAATGGTACTTAAGAATATTCTAGTGCTATATTTTCGATTTCTATTTTTTTTAGTGTCGTTAGTTCTCTTTTATGTAGTTGGAAACTGTTTCATACAGTAAGGACTTAACATATTAATCACCCAAGTATTCCACTAATAATCCTAATCATTGCTAAACCATTAAGTGTGGCATGAGAAAGTATGAAAATGGTAGTGTTTTTATACTTCTGAACTACCCATGACATAAAGAGTGCTCCAGGCAATACCATTAATGCGTTATAGGGTGAAAATATGTGGAACACTGTCCATAACAGGCCATGAACTACCCATGTATTCTTACCATGTGTCATCTCTTGACGTGGAAATATGTACCCTCTCCATAGAAACTCTTCGCCAAGAATGTTGAAGAAAAAGATAACAAAGTAGAGGCCGAGTAGCCACCAGTTTCCAGCTAATTTATATCCTGCAAAAGTTGTGGCATCCCCAAATATTTCTTTCATAATGGCTGGTTCAGGAAAAGCATCATGTACCCATTTTACTACTGGATACCCAACTGAATAAACCAGTAAATAGAGTCCTACATCAACAGCCACGATTAGTATTACCCAAACCCAAAACTTCCCTTTGATTTTGTAAATTCTGAAACGATCGAAAAAAGCTTGCCAAGTCCACGGGTTGCCTTCCTTTCGATATGCGTATAAAGCTCCAAAAAAGAACAGAAATAATGGTAGTTCGCCTATCAATAGTAATAGCGCATAGTTAATTCCCAAATCAGCCAAAGGCTGCAGGGCATAATGTTGAATTACATAAAAGAGTAGTGCTGCACCCCCGAAAATTAGAACGGAAGTGACAAGCGACATAGGCTTGATGTTGTTAGTTATTGTCATGGTATTAAGAATTTTGAGTTATTAATTCTTTTCACAATGTTATTCCATTGACTTATATCCTAAAGCCAGTCTACATAGGATTAGAAATAAAATAAGTCTTGCGTTAGTCATTATCTTTTGGTTTTTTTTAGCCAACGTATTACATATTATTTCAACGCTAAACTAACCTAAAAGGAAAAGCATTCTTTTAATTGTGCACCCAACATGCAAGTTCATGTAATGAACAGCCGTTCTACTGTAACGAACGTTTCATCAACTGGAGTTCTAAGACACCATTTTAGCCCCCCATTTATTTTCTGTTTATTATATTTACTTTGTTAATTCTACAAAATGATGTGTAAGAAATTATGTGTAAGTATTGCGTTTCAGTTGGTAGTACTATTGGGGTGGGCATACCAACCAACCGATAGTCTTTTATCCGAAATTAGGCATTGCGAACAGCAAGTAGAAAGAAACATGTACTACGTCTACGATAGCATGGAATATTATGCACTTCGTCAAATGGAACTTGCCAATCAACTAGGCGATTCGGTTGAAATAGGAAGAGCACACCTAACTTTAGGAATTGCCTATTTTAATCTTGATCAATACGAAAAGGAAATAAACAATTTAATCACAGCCAAAAGAATATTTCAATCAATAGGAAA
>Ga0224506_10001033_pt1 | contig 20574 bp, 18 predicted proteins | sample SF_Jan12_sed_USG_2_FD_169108 | JGI IMG/M metagenome (GOLD analysis project Ga0224506, IMG submission 169108) | Sediment microbial communities from San Francisco Bay, California, United States - SF_Jan12_sed_USGS_8_1 | ecosystem: Environmental > Aquatic > Marine > Sediment | place: USA... | reverse complement strand
GATCATCACACAGGTCAGTGCCTCGCCTCTGACATCGACCCCTTCCCAAAAGCTGCTGGTGCCCAATAACACCGCCTGACCGGCGTCTTTAAACGCCGCCAGTAACTGGTGCTTTGGTTTTTGACCCTGTACAAAAATCGGATAGTCGAGCCGTTGTTTTAGAAAATCATTGGCTTCATTCATCGCCCGATAGCTGGTAAATAACAGAAAAGCCCGGCCATCACTGGATTTAATGACCGGCAGCATGGCTTGCATTAGCTGATGAGTGTACTGCGGCTGTGATGGCTCAGGCAGGTCTTCTGGCAAGTAAATCATGGCACGGTTTTTATAATCAAAAGGACTGTGCCAGATACCGCTTGCATAGTTTTTTAAACCCAGGCGGCCGGCAAAATGTTCAAAATCACCACCGACCTGCAAAGTAGCCGAGGTCATTACCCAGGCCGCATCATAAGCCTGCATTTGCTGCTGAAATCGTTCTGACAGGTCCAGTGGAGTCTGATGCAAAATAAAACTGCGGCTATAGGTTTCATACCAGTCAATCGAATTTTCCTGTTTGCTGCAAAACTGCAGCAGCCTCTGGTGCACTTGCAGACACCGCTGGTAACAGTTCTCCAGTCCCTTGCCGCGCTCGGCCGCCAGTTCCAGTATACCTTTAAGTTCTTGCAGTTTAGCCAGCAAATCATCAATAGCTGATTTGATACTCGGTTTGTACATGATTTTTGCCCAGGCATCCTTCCCGGTTTCAACGCCAAATGCCAGCCGCATATGTTTCCCGGTTTCGATCAGCTCATGTGCCAGATCGCGCAATTCACCCATATCAGGCGCATCGGCTATTTGTTCGGCGATCACATCATTGGCCAGCAGCATAATTTGCCGACTACTGACTGACTGGCCAAAAAAATTGGAGGCAATATCTGGCAGCTGATGGGCCTCATCAATAATAAAAGCCTCAACTTCGGGCAATAACTCACCAAAGCCCTCTTCTTTTAACGCCATATCAGATAATAAAAGATGATGATTGACGACAATAATATCCGCCTGCTGCGCGGCTCTTCGGGCGAGTACAACGTGGCATTCTTCGTATAAAGCGCAGTCACTGCCCAGGCAATTATCAGCCGTTGAGGTCACCATTGACCAGATGCGAGCGTCTTCGGGCACAGAATCGAGTTCTGAAATATCACCACTGCTGGTTTTAGCGGCCCAGTCTTTGACCTGAAATAATTCCATCCGGGTTTCGCGTGTCATAAATTCCATGTGCTCAGCATTTTTCATGCGCTGAATGCAAAGGTAATTGGCCCGGCCTTTTAACAAGGCGACATCAACCGACATATCCAGCGCTTTGATGACCACCGGTAAATCTTTGTGAAAAAGCTGATCCTGCAAATGCCGCGTACCGGTCGATACCAGTGTTTTAAGCCCGGACATTAACGCAGGCACCAGATATGCAAAGGTTTTACCAATGCCGGTGCCGGCCTCAGCAACTAAATAGTGTTGATCACTAATGGCTTCAAAAATGGCGCCGGCTAACTGTTGCTGGCCATCACGCGGCATAAAGCCTTCTATAACCTGACTAATAAGACCCTGTTCACTTAATGCATCAAGCACATCGGCCGAGCTGTTTTTTTCTGGCACTTACATTATTCTCAAGTTGGCGTATTAATCACAATTCGCGTATTCGACGGGATGGCGATTCTTTAAAAAAGGCAATTTTACAGTATTCTGGCAGCCAAAACCTGCCCGTAAGCCTGTTTTTTTATCAACCCAGAAATGATCAATCTGCTCGGAGGCTGTTAAATCTAAACTTTGAACCGGCATATGCTGGAACAAATCAGACCAGACCTGCAAGGCGCCGCTTGCCCCCGTCAGGCCTGTTTCAAGATTATCATCATTACCGACCCAGACCACGGCCAGTTTATCCTCACTGAAACCGGCAAACCAGCTATCTCTTAGGCGGTCAGTCGTGCCGGTTTTGCCGGCCACATTAAAGGGCAATGACGAGAGAGCTTTGGCGGTGCCGAATCGGGTAACATCGTGCAGCGCCGTTTGTAATAGATACATGTTATCTTCTTCAATCGTGTACTTTTTTTCATCGGCAAAGTGCACAAGCGGTATATCATTGTGAGACAGCACCGTGCGTATCGCGTGTAAGCTTAATTGATGACCGTCTGCCGCGATTGTCTGATACATCGTTGCCACATCATAGGCTGATAATTCAAATGCACCCAATAACATAGAAGGATAAACCGGTACCTCTTTTTCTAAACCCAGATTTCTTAAAGTAAGCACTATTTCCTCGAGCCCAATGGTTAATCCCAGCCTTACGCTGGGCACATTATAGGAATGCACCAGCGCATCATAGAAAAGCACATCGCCGCGATAGTTATGGTCATAATTTTGTGGCTGCCAGACATCACCGTTGCGAGACTGCAGGCTCAACGGGCTATCAGATAAGACCGATGATAAATGAAACCCCTGTGACGATTGGTTTTTAATGTTTAAGGCTGCCAGATAAATAGCCGGCTTAATCAGTGAGCCGATTTGTCGAGAGGCATCTAAAGCCCGGTTAAAACCATGAAATGACGGATCTTTATCGCCTACCAGGGCTAATACTTCGGCGCTGGATACATCGCTGACGATAATGGCTGTTTGCAAGGGCACATGACTGAGGTACTGTTGAATTTTGTTCAGCGTGTTTTCTGCAGCCTGTTCAGCAGCCATCTGTATCTGCGGGTCCAGCGTAGAAAATATTTTCAGCCCCTCATGCTTGAGAACATCGGCAGAAAACCGTGATGACAACTGACGTTTAATCAAATCGATAAAGGCCGGGTACCTTACACCGGAATTAACCATTCTTGAAACCACTCCCAAAGGCCGCTTTACATTTTTTTTATAATGCAGATCGCTGATCACATTTTGCTCTCGCATCACCTCGAGCACAACATTCCTGCGTGCCAGTGCACTGTCCTGGTTTTTTCTGGGATTATAATAAGAAGGACCTTTAATTAAACCGATCAATAATGCAATTTTTTCAGTTGACAGCTTATTCAGGGGTTTATTGAAATAAAACTGGCTGCCCAGCTCGAAGCCATGCACAGAGGCATTTTTGTTTTGCCCCAGGTAAACCTCATTGATATAGGCCTCAAGAATGGTATTTTTGTCATAGTGAAACTCCAGTAGCAAAGCCATAACAGCTTCATTCAGTTTCCGCCAGTAACTTCTCTTAGATGACAAAAACAGATTTTTAACGAGCTGCTGTGTGAGCGTACTGCCCCCTTGTTTTTTTTCTCCTGCCTGAATATTGACCATTAAAGCCCTCAATATCGCCAGAGGATTAACTCCCCAGTGCTCATAAAACGAACGATCCTCTACAGCGACCAGCGTCTTAATTAATCGCTCAGGGACTTCAGTTAGTTTTAATAATTGCCGGTCTTCAATTTGTCCGGGGTATATATTGCCAATTAAGGCAGGGTCAAGCCGCACGGATTCAATTTTTTCTGGTTTATACAGGTGCTCGAGCGTCAGCAGACGCTGATGCTCAAAAGCCAGCCGTATCGCATTCTTTTCTGTGACCTTTTCGGCATCTTTAAATGCCCGGCTTATCAGTTCGAAATGCCCCTGCCAGCGCCTGTACTGCCCTGGCTGATTTGGAAAATGCCTGACCTCTTGGTAAGCCATCAAGCGCAGTTCCTGTTCAAAACTGTCCGGGTCCAGCGGCATATTCGGCTTTAATTCAAGAGAACGTGCGTATACCTTTGACGGCACCGCCCAAATACGGCCCTCAAAACGCTCTCTGACCTGAAAATCAAGCGTCACAACATATATCAGGCTGGCCAGCAAAAAAACAGTCATCACAATAAAGCTGTAAGGCGATGTCAGATAACCAAAACAGCTAACGATGAATGACTGTTTTGTTAAAGGCTGTTTTTTGGAGCGCACAGCCAGCGCTTTTGCAGCCGGTTGTTTAAGCTTGCCTGCTTTTTTCTTGTTTGATTTTTTAGATCGTGAGGAACGCATAGATTTAGATTCAGTCATCTGTACTGCAATGCCTTAAAATACATTAGAATATAAAGATACTAATAATACTTTGACCGGAGTAATTACGCCATGACTGTGACCACACTCGAATCTCGGCAAGCCCTCATTCGCGCAATGCAGCAGCCGACATTTTATGACCATGACGTAAAAGAGGTCATTATGTTACAGACCCATATTTCATGGGTTTTTCTGACCGGCAAATACGCTTACAAGGTCAAAAAGCCGGTGGATTTTGGCTTTTTAAATTTTACAGAACTGGCTCAACGCAAACATTTTTGTGAAGAAGAAGTGCGTCTTAATCAGCGCCTTGCTAAAGACCTGTATCTGCACACCGTCAATATCACCGGTACTGACGCGCAACCGGCCTTAAACGGTGACGGAGCGGTGATTGAGTATGCTATAAAGATGCACCAATTTGACCAGACTCAGCTGGTGGATAAATTGTTAGCAAGCGCTCAACTGCAAGCTCAGCACATTGATGAAATGGCTGATCAGGCCGCCCACTTTCACCAGACTATCGCCCACTCTGGCAATGAATCGGAACTGGGCACAGCAAGCAGTGTCAATGCCCCTGTGATCCAGAACTTTGACCAGCTGGATCCTCTTATCAAAGACACTGAAGCCAGAGCCCAGCTTACGCGACTAAAGGACTGGAGCCAAAAAGAATTTGAAAAGATTCAGCCAATCTTAAATCAACGTAAGCAGTCCGGTTTTATTCGCGAGTGCCATGGTGATATGCATCTCGGCAATATGGCGTTGATAGACAATCACATCACTATTTTTGATGGCATCGAATTTAATGATGAATTTCGCTGGATAGACGTCATCAGTGAAGTGGCATTTCTGTTCATGGACCTGTTTGATCGGCAGGCCACTCATTTTGCTTATCGTTTTTTAAACCGTTACCTTGAACATACCGGCGACTATGAAGGCATCCAGGTGTTTCGTTTCTACCTGGTATACAGAGCCATGGTCAGAGCAAAAATTGCCAGCTTTAGCTTATTAAGCCCCGATCTGACTGCAACAGAAATAGAAAAAACACTTCAACAATACAAAAGTTATGCTGATTTAGCGGAATCTTTCACTCAGTCAGATCATTTATCGGTCAGTATTACGCACGGTGTATCGGGTTGCGGCAAAACCACGATTAGCCAGAATTTACTGGAAAAGAACAATCTAATAAGAATACGCTCGGATATAGAACGCAAAAGACTTTATGGCTTAAAAGCCACCGAAAGCAGCCAATCGGCAGTCGATACCGGTATATATACCGACGAAGCCAACTCAAAAACATATCTACAACTTGAAAAATTTGCTAAAATTATCCTGTCTTCGGGTTTCAGTGTGATAGCTGATGCAACCTTTCTGGACAGGGTCAACAGGAAAGTTTTTCAGGACCTTGCCGAAACCTATGCAGCGAAATTTCTCATTGTTGAATTTGATATCGACAAATCCGAGCTCGAACAGCGCATAATTCGTCGATATTCAGATACAGACAATGCTTCAGAGGCAAATATAGCCGTACTTGAAAAGCAGCTCAGCAGCATGAAACCACTGGAAGAAGCAGAGAAAGCGTTCATAGATCAAAGCGCTTTCCAGTAAATGGAATAGAAATGACAGACGACACTATTAACGTACTTATCATTGATGATAATAGCGAAAGCATTGAGCATATACGTCAACTAGTCTCGGCCTGTCATGAGTTTAATATCAGCCACTGTCTGAACCTTGAATCTTCACTCCAGTCGCTCAAGAAGCAATCATTCGATATTATATTGCTACAACTCACCATCGGTCTGGATGCGATAAAACAGTTACGCCTGATAAAATCAGATATTCCCATCGTGGTAATGGGCTGGATTAATGATGAAGCCTCAATCGAAGAGATTCTAAAGTCAGGCGCCAATGAATACCTGTTAGAAAATGATTTAAAAGAGAACAAACTCAGACGTACGATTCGCTTCACGATTGCACAATACAAAGGCCAGATAGAACCTCTTGGCTGGACAACCTCGCTTGTCAACAAACTCCACCTTATGGAGTCACTCTACAAAACAATCACCCAGAACACAAAAGAGCCGCACGAACAGATTCAACAGATCCTGAAAACAGGTTGCGACCTGTTCGACCTGGAAATTGGCATTTTTAGCCGCATTGAAGACAACGACTATATAGTTGAGCAGGGTTTTTCCAAAATACACCCGGTCAAAGAAAATCAGAAATTTGAACTTAAAAAAACATTCTGCAGCATCACCATAGAACACTCAGAACCGATAGCAATCGACATTGTCAGAAAACCCAAATGGAAAAAACACCCCTGCTATCTGAACACCGGCTTGCTCAGTTATATAGGCATTAATATTTTTAAAGAAAAGATGTTATACGGCACCTTAAGTTTTTTCAGCTCAAACCCTAAAGACCAGCCGTTTCGGGAAAGTGATTTTGACTTTATAAAAACAATGGCTGAATGGATGAGAAATATTTTAAGCCAGGTACAGACTTCCATCGATGCCGAGCTGCTGGATATGCACGACCCTGTGACAGGGCTCATGAACAAACAAACCTTTATTGAAGACCTCAGCAGCTGCGTCCACAGAACACTCAAATCCGAGTACTATTATTTTGCATTATTATTTTTTGATATTGCCAATATGCATGAAATAAACACTCAGCTGGACAAAAGCCAGACCCGCAACTTCATGAAGCTGATCGGCAAGCGCCTGAAAACACAACTTCGCCCCAGGGATACCATTGCCCGCTTTTCTGAAACCACTTTTGTTATCCTGCTGGAGGATGTTTATATCAATGAAACATCGTTTGCGGCAGAAAGAATCATTGCCGAAATCCAGAAACCGATCTCAATTGGAAAAAACATTATTAATGTCATACCCAGCATCGGGATCGCACTAAGCTCAAGCTATAAAACAACAGAAGATATTATTAACGACGCTGAAAACGCCATTGAAAATGCACGCAGAGAACAGCAGACTTTTTATGTGATTAACCCCCAACCCCGTAACAGCATGCTGCAGTCAACACCCTGAGCCTACCAGCTGCCTCCTGTTTTGTTTTTGTTTTTATTTTTTCTCTTCTTATCGTTTTTCTTGATATAGGAGATCATTCTGTTTTTCTTAGTCTGCTGACGCTTATTAAGCACATTTCGTCTGCCCGAATAGGGATTAGCGCCCGCCTTGAATTCTACTTTTATAGGGGTGCCTTTAATTTTAAGCACTTGCCTGAAAAAATTAATCAGATAGCGCTTATAGGTTGGTGGCACCAGATCCGAGTCAGGCCCGTGTATTACAATAACCGGCGGATTTCGGCCACCCTGATGAGCGTAGCGCATTTTTAGCCGGCGAGACTTAACCACTGGAGGCTGATTCGCCTCCAATGCTTTTTCAAGCAATCGTGTCAATTCAGGAGTCGCCAGGTCCATAAATGCAGAGTCGTACGCATCGTTTACTGCTTTATATAATAACCCCACATTACTGCCATGAAGTGCCGATATGAAATAAATATCGGCAAAGTTAACAAAACCAAGTTTCCTTTCAAGATCTATTTTGATTCTATCTTTATCATAGTCATCCATGCCGTCCCATTTATTTACAGCAATCACCAGCGCTCTGCCGGCATCAATAACGTAACTCAGCAGGCTCAAATCCTGGTCAGCAATACCATCATGGGCATCGACAACAAGGATCACGACATTTGCAAAATCAATGGCCTGCAAGGATTTTATAACACTGAATTTTTCAACCGCGAGTGTAATGTTTTTCTTGCGGCGCACACCGGCCGTGTCAATTAAAGTATATTTTTTATCATCCCTTTCAAAAGGCACGAGAATGCTGTCTCTGGTTGTTCCCGGCTCGTCAAAAGCAACAACACGATCTTCCCCGAGGATTCTGTTTATTAACGTAGATTTACCCACATTAGGACGACCAACCAGCGCAACTCGAATGCCATCGGCCTGCTCGATGGTCTGCGAACTTTCAAATTCAAACTGGCCGAAGATAGAAGCCATCATAGATGGCACGCCGCGGTTATTTGCCGATGAGATACCGTATAAGTCCTGAAAGCCTAATGCATAAAAATCAGCCATGACAGCGTCAATATCAAAGCCATCGACTTTATTAACGACGAGAAAAATCTTTTTGCCGTAGCGGCGTAATTGTTCAGAGATATTCTGATCTGCCGTTGTCATGCCTTCTCTGGCATCCACCAAAAAAAGAATCAGCGTCGATTCTTCGATTGCCAGTAACGTCTGGGCAGCCATTTTAACATCCACACCTTCTGTCTCACCGCTCAGGCCTCCGGTATCTATGACGGTATATTCAATATCATCTATAACCGCATGACCATATTTGCGATCCCGCGTCAGGCCGGGAAAGTCTGCGACAAGTGCGTCCCTAGTCTTAGTCAAACAATTAAACAGTGTCGACTTACCTACATTTGGACGACCTACAAGTGCAATAACAGGGTTCATAATTTTCTCATTATTTAAGAGATAGAGCTGATAAAAAATGACTGCGCAAGTCATAGAAATTGACAAAATTATCGTTAATTACAATTTTATCATGCTTATTTGACAGTCTTATTCGTATTTTCTCCTGATTTTTTTCAATATAGTTCAACGAGATCATTGTATTTAGAAAAAAACGGCTGTCATGTACAGGCTGTTGCAGATTTGAAGCAAACAGATTAAAAAGCCGTTTAAATAAGTCGATACTGATGTCCAGGTTAAATACCGGTTCATTTTCATTAAAACCACTATCAAGTGAAAATGGCCTATTTAGCAAATTGCTAAGCGTCAGGTCTGCCACCAAAGCCCCGTGTTCGGTGAAAAAACTAAGGGGTTTTATATTTATTGTTTGAAACTCAAGGCCTGATAAAAAACCCGGGTCGAGAACCTGCTTATCAAAGTGCAAGCCATCTGCATTGAATCCATTTACACCGGCACCAACAGTCAGGCTATTTAGCTGCTCATTAAGCACATTTATTCTCGAGACATTTAAATCAAGAGCCAATGAAAGACCAGATATTTCACTGCTGTTAATAATACGTGATGACAACTGTTTGATATCAACCATGTCGTTATTAAGTATGAATCTAAGAGAGTCGAGACTTAGGACAATGTCACCCGAAAACGATTGATCAGAATATTTTTGATTAAAACTCAATATAATCTTATCTGCTTCAAGCGACTGATGATTTGTCATTAAAAAAGCAGGCAGCTTTAATTCGCCCAATAAAAGACTATTATCAGAACGGTATTTTAAACTAACATCGATTGCGTCTGCTTTGTACTTGACATCATTGTGATAGCCCTCGATTGCCGGTATCGTTAAACTGAGTTCAGCATCATTATTATGCTGTATGACTGCAAACAGCTTGATGGGCTGGTCTGGCAACAAAAACCGGGGCAATACTTGCTGATTAATTTCTGCAGGCAACCAGCTCGCCTTAATCACCATGTTTACCCATGGCGAACGGCCCTGTAACAACAAACCAAAATAGACAGGACCATGAACAATCTGGTGTTTCATATAGGCCAGGGTCTGATTCGATGCGCTCTTGACCAACAAGACCGCATCTGTCGTAAACCACTGCCGGTCATAGCTGATGACTTCATAACTAAAGCCTGAATTGTCTGAAAACGAACGAATAACACGCTCATATTCTGGCTGCATGGTGTAGCCAACCCAATAAGGCGCAAGCATCAGTAATAGCAAACTCAGAGAGACTACCGCCAAAATTATCTCAAGCAGATAATCTCTTAATCTTTTCATTAGAGAGAAGGTTTTTCAAATCCAAGAATGTATATTTTTGAATTATTCGTTTGCAGATAGATTTTATCGTCATAAACAATCGGTGCATTATTAATACCCGAGTTATCAACATTAAGCCGGGTAATCTGGTGACCGTCAGCTTTAGCGATGACATGGAGGTAACCCTGATAATCTGTGGTTAACAAATAGTCATGCATCACCACTGGCGCGCTCAGCTTTCGAGCTGTAAACACACTTTGCTTCCAGATTGTAGCGCCTGTGGCTGCATCAAGAGCCCATACATGACTCATATCATCGGTCACATATAATTTGTTATCTTCAAATGTCATATTGTTTGTAACAGACATTTTTTTTGACCACAAAAACTCACCAGACTGCAGATCAAGAGCCACTATTCTGCCCTGAAAGCCTGCGATATATATAATATCATTATTAACCAGCAGGTCCGCATCGAGGTCAACCAGGCGTTCTATTTCGGTTCGCCCGCGCGGCACTGTAATTGTTTTTTCCCAAAACAAAATGCCTGAATCCAGGTTAACAATGACAACTTTTCCATTATCCAATGCACTAATTACTTTATCCTGCATCACTAATGGCACACTATTACCCCTGACACTCAGGGCTGGCACATCTCTTTTATAGATCCATTTTTTATCACCGGAGTCAGCTTTTAATGCCGTCAACTGACCATCTACCGTTTTTACAATTACTGTCTTATTAGCCAGCACCGGACGCGCCAGAACTTCACTGCTAACCTGAGTTTTCCATATGACATTAGCCGAGACCGGTTCAATTGCGATGACTTCACCGGAACGGGTACCCAGCAGATAAAGATGCTGATCACCGCCTACTGCAGAGGCGTACTGGATATTTAAGTCTTTCTCTAAACGCACAGTAGAATTATGTTTATTAAAGACCGTTAACAGACCTTTTGCCGAAACAGAGACAATTTCATCTTCAAGATTAAGTGATGTTGCCCGGGAATAGTTTATTGCACCGTCACCCACATCAAGTTCTGTTAGAAACATTAATTTTGCTGTTTCTTGAAACTCAACCAACGGTGCAGGTGGCTCTGCATTATCAACAGCTCCGCCGCAGGCCAGCAAAGCAAGCGTCATAAAAGTTACCGATACTAATCTCATGCAGCCGATCCCGCTGTAGTTTCGCCTAAATCATCTCTTTTCATTTGCAAAAGGGTTTTATCAGCCGTACTGTTAAGCAGTGCTTTATCATATGCCTTTTTTGCATTTTCAATATCACCTGTCAGTATAAACGCATCACCCTTTAGCTCTTCAAATATTGCAATAAAACTTTTATCAACGTCAGTCGATAGAACAAGCAGCGCCTGCTCAGCTTTACCCAAATCAATTAAAATTCTGGCTTTTCTTTGCTGCGCAACCTGGCTGATTATTTTATCTTTAGTATTAGTAATAACATAATCGAGCGTTTCCAGTGCTTTGTCCTTATTGCCTGCATCGTAATAAGACTTGGCCAGGACGAGCCCTGCTGACGAAGAATATGGCGTGCCGTCATAATCTTTTTTAATCTTTTCGAAAACAGCTTGTTTGTTTGCAGCAGGACTGGATTCACTGTTTTTTGAAAGCATTTGCTCAAATAACGCACTCGCTTCTGAGGTTTGCTTGACGGAGTAGTCCAGGTAATAACGCCAGCCGATGATCAAGCCGAAACCAATTACAGTACCGAAAATGATTTGTTTCCCATTTTCTTTCCACCACTTCTTTAGCGCTTCTACCTGTTGTTCTTCTGTTTCAAATTCCATTACAAGACCTATTTATATATTTTTTAAAAATTCATTTAAGTCATTTATCGAAACAGAGCACTGCTCTTTTTCTTGCCTTAAATACTTAATGATTACTTCCTGTTTTTCAACTTCCTCATCACCTAATATGAGTGCAATGTTGGCAGCCGATTTATCTGCTTTTTTCAATTGTGATTTTAAACCACCGGCTGTACAGCTGGACATTACCATTAAGCCGGGATTAGACTGCCTTATTTTATCAGCCAATACCATGCCTTCAATCTCTGCATCTTGCCCCAGCATCACAAGGTATAGATCAGCTGATGCCTCAGGCGGGATCAGCCCACTCTCATCCAGCAGTGATAATAACCTTTCAAGACCAATTGCAAAGCCTGCTGCAGGCGTGTCTTTGCCACCCAGCTGTTGCACTAAGCCATCGTATCTTCCACCTGCACAGATTGTTCCCTGAGCGCCCAGCTTGTCTGTTACCCATTCAAAGACTGTTTTACAGTAATAATCCAGCCCCCTGACCAGGTTAGGGTTAACCGTGTATTGCACACCTGCCTTATCAAGAATGCGCAGTAATTTGGAAAAATGCTCTGCTGATTCAGCATCCAGATGATCTGATAGTTTCGGCGCATTATTTACTATTTCTTTCATCTCGGGATTTTTTGTATCCAGAATCCTCAGCGGGTTTGTATGCAGACGCCTTAAGCTGTCTTCATCCAGCTGATCTTTATAAGCTTCAAGATACGAAATCAAAATTTCTTTATATTGATGCCTTGCTTGATTGCTACCCAGCGAGTTAACTTCAAGCCGGACGCCGGACAAACCCAGTGTCTTCCACAAGCTTGCCGTCATCAAAATCAGTTCCGCATCAATCTCTGCATTACTCATTCCAAAGGTTTCGACACCAATCTGATGGAACTGCCGGTAACGTCCTTTTTGAGGTCTTTCATGGCGAAACATCGGCCCCATATACCAGAGCCGTTGAAATTGATTATGCAACAAACCCGACTGAATACCGGCTCTTACGCAGCTCGCTGTACCTTCGGGTCTCAAGGTAAGACTGTCACCGTTTCTGTCATCAAACGTATACATCTCCTTTTCGACAATATCCGTGACTTCACCAATCGAGCGGGTAAACAATGCCGTAGACTCAACAACAGGCATGCGAATTTCCTGATAACAGTGTTGTTTCATGGCAGAAAACAACACTGATTCAAGATATTGCCACTTAGCCGACTCAGTGGGCAATATATCGTGCATACCACGAATGGATTTAATATTTTTTGACATAAGTTTTTCTAAATTCTCAAATGCTTATCTTTAATAAAGAGAGCTACAGCTCTTCGCTTATTGTCTTCTCTTCAGCGGCCGGTTTATTTTCAGTACTGGCCTGGTCTACCTGTGATTCTAAAGCATTAGCCATGGTCATTGTAAAACGGGCCACTTGGTTTTTTCGGATATGTTTTGAAATATCATACTCAATATCATTTAGTAGCATGCTAATCGCCGTTGCTTTACCCAGAAAAACCTTGAAAGGCTCCTGGCCTTGCAACTCAACCGTTTTACCTTTGTTTAATAAACTAAAAAACAACAGCTGCCCGTTGGCATCAGAAATTTCAACCCAGCAGTCATCTGTCGAAGAAACCTGCACCACGTCATTTCCACTATCTGCCACGGGCTTTGCTTCTTTGGCCAAAGCCAGAATTTCATCTTTCTTAACCTGCTCCGCATTTTTCTCTTCTACTACTTTAATCTGCTCTGCAGACCGGTCTAATACATCCTTAACAACTGTTTTTTTCTCTGTGGTTTCAGCAGGCGTAGTATTTTCATTTTTAAAATAATTAATCTCAGGAGCTTTCTCAGATTCTACTGACTGTTCATCAGATACCGATTGCAAAGTTGTATCTGCTTCGCTAGCACCTATATTTTTTTCAGCAGCAGCTGGAGCAACAGGAGTAGCGTTGTCTTTTTTATTGCCAATTATCCAAAACAAAAAAAGCGCAATAACGGCTATAACTAAAGAATAACTTACAATTCGCATAGCCAAATCCTGGCTGCTAACCTGCGCCGGCAAATCCGAGGTAGAACTCAAACCACCTGATTCTGATATTCTTCCAATCGTGTCATAATATGACTGAACAATATCGCCTTCGTCCAAATCGACTAACTTGGCAAATAAACGCAGATAGCCACAGGTAAAGGTTGCCGGGGGTAATGCCTCTACATCGGAATTTTCAATGCTTTCAACTTTATCAAGTGAAAGCTTTAAGGCATCAGCAATATGTGGAAGTGATAACTTTTTAGCCTCTCTGGCTGTTCGTAAAAGTTCTCCGAAACTTTTTATATCTACAGTACTCATTAACGCATTAACCTCATTGACATACCCGCTTCATCTGAATCAGGAAATTTTTTATTTATTATTTTAATGAGTTCACTCATAAAAACTTTATCACCGAGCGCTTGCTCAGCCTGTATTTGAACCCACAAACTCTGGGCGGACGGACTAACAATATCGTGATAGCGCTGTATATAGGCACGCGTCATCAGGTATCTGTTGGTTTTATTGCCCAGCACCGCCATTAAATAAAGTGCTGACGCTGATTTTGGTTCTATACGCAGTGCTTTTCTTAAATAGGATTCCGCTAATTCAAACTTTGAATTATTCATTGCGCATTTTCCGGCATTAATCAGCGCAACAAACGGCGTTTTATAATACGCATCATCTATGGCTTTCTTGAAGAGCTCTTGTGCTTCATCGAATCTGCCCTGATTACACAAAAATGTACCAAAGTTGTTATTGATTTCAGAGTTTCCAGGAGCCAGGCTGATCGCCTCTTCATAATATTTCTCTGCCTCCTCAGCCTCACCAACTTTTTCCAGCAACAATGCCATGGTGCTATGAGCCAGTGCGTTATCTGGGTCTTGCTCCAGGGCTTTGGTCAGTTTCTTTTTAGCCAGGCTTAGTTTATTTTGAGACAGATACCCGGCTCCCAGCTGGATATTAAAATTTGCAGCTTTTCTTAAACTTCCTTCCTCTTTACTCGTACCAATAGATGAACATGCCTCAAGCAAAATAAAACCTGCAAACAAAGAAACCTTTATTATTTTTATCATTTAGCCATTCCATAACGTAGTGTTTCAAATTTCTTTTCTCTTCGGCTTTTATCTTCTACCTTGCCTACCAGCTGTCCGCATGCCGCATCAATATCTTCGCCTCTGGTTTTTCGAATAGTGGCTATCAGACCGGCTTTCATCAGTATTTCTTTAAATTCTTTAATCACTGTCATCGGCGAGCATTCATAACCCGAGTCAGGGAAAGGATTAAACGGAATCAGGTTGATTTTTGCAGGAATACCTTTTATTAATTTTATTAATTTTATCGCATCTTCACGGCTGTCATTCACACCATTGAGCATGACATATTCAAACGTGATATGACTTTTAGCACTTTGATTTTTTATATACTGACGACATGAGGCCATCAGTTCATTTAAAGGATATTTTTTATTAACAGGCACCAGGCTATCCCGGATTTCATCCGTCACTGCATGCAAAGAAACTGCCAGTGCCACATCGCTTTGCTGCCCTAATAAATCCAGTTTCGGTAATACGCCTGAAGTACTTAATGTAACCCGGCGCTTGCTCAGCCCATAGGCATTATCTTCCATAAAAATGGTAATTGCTTTTAATACATTCTCATAATTGAGCAGCGGCTCACCCATACCCATCAAAACGACATTGGTAATTCTGTGATTATCCTGAGTATTTTTAGCCAATAGACGGCTTGCCATCCAGACCTGGGCGACTATCTCGGCCGCTGTCAGGTTACGGCTAAAACCCTGGCGTGCTGTGGAACAAAAACTGCAGTCCAGAGCACAGCCGACTTGCGAAGAAATACATAAGGTTCCGCGGGTAGATTCCGGGATGTAGACCGTTTCTATTTTATTACCGCCTTCGAGCTGCATTACCCATTTGCGGGTACCGTCAGTTGAAGTCTGGTCAAAAACGATTTCCGGTACATCGATGCAGGCTTTTTGCCTGAGTGTTTCACGTAAGGTCTTGCTGATATTGGTCATTTCATCAAACTCTGCAGCCAGCAGCTGATGCATCCATTTCATGACCTGAGAAGCACGAAAGGCCTTTTCCCCCGTGCTGGTGAAAAAGGCCTCCAGATCCTGCAAGGTCATGCCCAGCAGGTTTTGTTTTAGCGGTTCTTGCAGTTTAACGGGTACGTTCACAAATACCTTCTGGAAACATTAATGCAATTTCTTCTGCTGCAGTGTCTGCCGCATCTGAACCATGAACCGCATTCTCATCAATTGATTCTGCAAAATCAGCTCGAATTGTGCCAGCATCGGCTTCTGCAGGGTTAGTTGCCCCCATGATGTCACGGTTTTTGGCAATAGCGCCTTCGCCTTCAAGCACCTGACACATAATCGGCCCGGAAATCATAAAGCTAACCAGGTCATTGAAAAAAGGACGTTCTTTATGTACACCGTAAAATGATTCTGCCTGTTCACGCGTCATGTGGATCATTTTAGAAGCTACAATTTTTAAACCTGCCTGCTCGAAACGAGCATAGATTTCGCCAATCACGTTTTTAGCGACTGCGTCAGGTTTGATCATTGAATAAGTGCGCTCTAAGGCCATTTAGTAACTCCAGATAAAGTAAAATACAAATAGTAAATAAGAATAAACAAACCCGCCATTTTACGCGGGTTTGAGGTATGAATAAAGGCCCTGAGGCATCTATTTATGGGACTGATCAGTCTTTTTCTTCGATCCAGCTCATTTGAATGGCTTCAAGGATTTTTTCACCCGATCTTTCGGGCTCGTCATCAAAATCTGACAACTCACAAACCCACTGATGCAGATCAGTGAAACGAATTGTTTTAGGGTCTACTTCTGGAAACTTCTCATCGAGTTCTATCGCAATATCCAGCGTATCTATCCATTTTAATCCCATGACATAACCTCCTAATGGTTCTCTGATACCATATTGATCGTATATTTTGGAATTTCGATAACCAGATCCGTGTCAGCCACTTTCGCCTGACAACTTAAACGCGAATCCGGATCCAGCCCCCAGGCCTTATCGAGCATATCATCTTCTGTTTCAGTCGCTTCTTCCAGCGAATTACCACCTTCACGAACATAGACATGACACGTAGTGCAAGCACATGATTTTTCACAAGCGTGTTCAATTTCAATGCCATTAGCTTGTGCGGCATCACATATTGTAATGCCCGGCTCCACATCAATTACTTTGCCTTCAGGACATATTTCTTCGTGTGGCAAAAAGATCAGTTGAGTCATTTAATTCTAAGCTCCCGTTTTAAAAGCCAATAAAGTCATTCTGCGTCTTTATTGGTAGTATATTCATCAATCTTGTGACCTGCCATCGCCTCGTGAATGCTCTGATTCATACGACGCGCGATATAAGCATCACAGGTTTTTTCTAGGTTTTTAACCGCCTGTTTTATCTCTTCCGCCTTGCCCGTCTGACGAACCTCAGCCAGCTGAGTACGAGACTGGTCAATTAAGCGCCTTTCATCGGCCTCTAACAGCCGATCTCCATCAGCCAATAAAGCCGCTTCTATGGCAACCAATACACGATCTGCCTCAACCTGCTCTTCTCGCAACTTCCGCGCTTGCAAATCCTCTTGCGCATGATCCATGGAATCACGCAACATGGTTTCAATTTCGTTATCAGAAAGCCCATATGAAGGTTTGACGGTGACTGCCGCCTCCACACCACTGCTTTCTTCTAACGATGACACACTCAAAAGACCGTCCGCATCAACCTGATAGGTGACACGAATGCGCGCAGCACCGGCAACCATCGGCGGTATACCCCGCAATTCGAAACGCGCCAGTGAACGACAGTCCGTGACTAACTCACGCTCACCCTGCACGACATGCACAGCCAATGCCGTCTGGCCATCTTTATAGGTGGTAAAATCCTGCGCCCTGGCAACGGGAATCGGTGTATTACGATGAATGATTTTTTCCGACAAGCCGCCCATAGTTTCAATACCCAGCGACAACGGAATCACATCCAGCAATAACAGGTCGCCATCCTGATTATTACCGGCAAGAATATCAGCCTGTAATGATGCGCCGATCGCAACCACTTCGTCAGGATCAATATTGACCAGCGGTTCGGTATTAAAAAATTCAGCGACGCGCTCTCTCACAGCGGGTACCCGTGTTGAGCCGCCGACCATGACGATGTTATTTATTGCCTCTTTGTCAATGCCTGCATCGCGCAGTGCACGACGACATGAAGCCAGGGTTTTTGATATCAGCGAATCAACCAGTTCATTAAATTTAATTTTGCTAAGTTCAGTCGCCCAGCTTTGCTCATTCATTTGAAGTGAAATGGTCACTGAATCTGCATTGGTTAATGCTTCTTTGGCACGACAAGCCTCACTAATAATTTGTCGATTGAGCGTCGCGGTTAATTCGGTTATGCCTGCCTCAGCCATTAACCACTCAGCCACTGCCAGATCAAAATCATCTCCGCCTAGTGCGCTGTCACCGCCGGTCGACAGCACCTCAAAAACACCCTTGTTAAGACGCAAGATGGACACATCAAACGTACCCCCGCCCAGGTCATAAATTGCGACTACGCCTTCTTCACCACTATCCAGCCCATAAGCGACGGCAGCTGCCGTTGGCTCATTTAAAAGACGCAAGACATTTAAACCCGCTAATCGAGCGGCATCTTTTGTGGCCTGGCGCTGTGCATCATCAAAATATGCCGGTACGGTAATCACAGCGCCGGTTAAATCACCACCTAAGGTTTTTTCAGCCCTGTCTTTAAGGCTTTTTAAAATTTCTGCAGAGACTTCAACAGCACTGACTTCGCCGCCGGCTGTTTTGATTCGGGGTACCACCGAATCGTGCTCAGCAAACTGGTACGGCATATGCTCAGCCAGCACCTTTAAATCTTTTGCCGCACGCCCCATCAGCCTTTTGACAGAAACAATAGTATTATGCGGATCCGAGACAGCCAGCTCGCGGGCTTTGTGACCGACCACGATGGTTTTATCATCCGCATAATGCACTACAGAAGGCAAAATAGCACGGCCCTCTTGATCGGTTAAAGTATTTGCTTTGCCGCTTCTGACGGTTGCAACCAGTGAATTTGTGGTACCAAGATCTATACCGACAGCCAGCCTGTGCTGATGTGGAGCGGTTGACTGACCCGGTTCTGCTATTTGTATTAACGCCATTAACTACTTTCCAGACTTACCCCAACAACTCGTCTTCTATAGCCACGGCTACATCATCGAGTTCCTGGATATTTTTATTTAAAAACTGCATTTTACGCGATAACTCATGCGCTTTATCAAAAGACTGTTGCTGGTATGCCTGAGAAAACTCAAGCATCACGACCGCCATTAAATCTTTAACATATTTGAGCAGGCGCTCAACCTCAGCCAGCGCATCTTTATTAAAACGCAGCGATTCAATTTCTTCTCTTAACTCAATCTGTTCCATCAGGAACATCGGATCAATCGTTGTATCCTGCTCATGATCAATATCAAGGCCTGCCAGCTGTAACAGATAATGGGCTCTTGTCACCGGGGATTTAAGCGTATCAAATGCCTGATTGACCAGTGAAGTCATCTGCACGGCAAGCCGGCTTTGTTGTTCGCCGGCATTTGCAAACCGATCAGGGTGAATCTCTTTTTGCAGATCCCGATAAACAACGGACAACTGCTCAACATCCAGATCAAACCCGACGGGCAGGTTAAAGATTTCAAAATAATTTTTAGAAAATAAATCAGACATTCAGAAACTTAAACTGGCCAATAAAAAAACCCCGGTTATGTATAAATCACCAGGGTTAGCGGGTATAAATAATTGAGATGAATTAAACCGTAAAACTTTCACCACAACCACAGCGATCACCCTCGTTAGGGTTATTAAAAGCAAAGCCTTCATTGAGGCCTTCTTTGGTGTAATCGAGCTGGGTACCATCGAGATAGACAAGGCTTTTTTTATCAACAATAACTTTAACGCCATTGTCCTCAAAAACCTCATCATTTTCAGAGACTTCATCAACAAATTCGATGACATATGCCATGCCGGAGCAGCCGGTAGTTTTTACACCCAGTCGCACCCCGACACCACTGCCTCGGTTGGCCAGAAAGTTTAATACACGTTCAGCTGCCGGAGCCGTAATCGAAATTGCCATTACTAAAAAACCCCTGTTAATTCTTCGACTGGTAATCTTCAATTGCTGATTTAATGGCATCTTCAGCCAATACAGAGCAATGAACCTTGACAGGTGGCAAAGCCAGTTCATCAGCAATATCCTGATTTTTTATCGATTTTGCCTCATCCAGTGTCTTGCCTTTAACCCATTCTGTTAATAATGAGCTGGACGCAATTGCAGAACCACAACCATAGGTTTTAAATACAGCATCTTCAATAATGCCATCATCGCCAACTTTAATTTGCAAACGCATGACATCGCCACAAGCCGGTGCACCGACCATGCCTGTACCAACGCCTTTCTCATCTTTATCAAAACTACCAACATTTCGTGGATTCTCGTAGTGATCCAGTACTTTTTCGCTATATGCCATGATCTTTTACCTCTGTATTCAGCGTATTTTACGCTGTTTTGCTGTATTTCTAAACTAATTGTTTAACTCTTTGCCCCAGCCGAATAACGGCGAGACTGTGAATCTTTAATAATTCAAAACATCATTACCACTTAAGCTGATGCTGTTTTACACGAAAAAGAGGCGACTCTGCTTTTGAAGCGATGTTTAAAGTAGCCTACAAAGCTTTCAAAACCAGAGCATAACACTCGGTCACGAAACAGCATTGCCAGTATTCAATGGGCAGCCCACTGCACAGAATCCAGATCAATACCCTCTTTATACATATCCCACAACGGGCTCAGCTCGCGCAGCTTCTCTACTGCCTTGCGCACTTCTGCTATCGCATAATCGATCTCTTCGGCTT
>Ga0224506_10001031_pt1 | contig 20588 bp, 15 predicted proteins | sample SF_Jan12_sed_USG_2_FD_169108 | JGI IMG/M metagenome (GOLD analysis project Ga0224506, IMG submission 169108) | Sediment microbial communities from San Francisco Bay, California, United States - SF_Jan12_sed_USGS_8_1 | ecosystem: Environmental > Aquatic > Marine > Sediment | place: USA... | reverse complement strand
CATGACCTGAACAGCGTCGCTCACAAGTTCTTCGAAAGCCTCTGACGCGTAGAGCTTGGCGTTGGTTGCCTCTAGAATCGCCTCCTCCTTCATGTCCATCAGGTGGGCTGCGTGATAAACAAGCAGACGCGCTGTTTTAAGTCTCGCGATCATGTCGGCGATTTTGAACTGATTAACTTGAAAGTCGATGGTTGGTGTGCCAAATTGAACTCGCCTCTGCGAATGGGCAACAGCGTATCTCAGGGCTTCTCGCATGACACCCAAAATATGCGCGCCGTAAACGGTTCTCTCGAAGTTCAATCCGTCCATAAGTATCTTCCAGCCGTCTCCCTCGTTCGCCAGCCGATTTTCCACAGGCACCGTTACATCGTCAAAGTCTAGATACCCATTTGGAAAGCCTAACCACCCAGAAAGCTCGTTTATCCTCTCAACCGAGAAACCAGGAGTGTCTTTCTCAATGAGCAAAGCGCTTAGATGCTTATACCTAGCTCTGTCCTCAGGACGATCACTTGTCTTCGCATACACTAGATAGATTCCGGCTGGACCTGCGTTGCTTATGAACCTTTTCTTACCGTTGACAATGTACTCGTCACCCTTACGCGTCGCTGTTGTTTCTATGCCAGCTGCGTCAGAACCTACGTTTGGCTCGGTGATGCAGACTGCTCCCAACAATTCGCCCTTGGCAACTTTGGGCAGCCACCTTTTCTTCTGTTCATCGTTGCCGAACGCAAGCAGTTGTTCGGTACCGCCGAACATGGTTACGGTGTAAGCGTCTGTTAGGGCAGAGCAGACGCGAGCGAGTTCTTCGGCTATGATGCAGCAGCCGGTTACGCCTACGTCTATTCCTCCAAGTTCCTCCGGAATTATGGCTCCATACCAGCCCCTTTTTCCAATTTGTTTGATGAGGTCATATGGAAACTTTTTTGTCCAGGCTATTTCTTCTCCCCGCGGTGTGTTCTCGTTCGCAAATTGCTTAGCCTCGTCAGCAAGTTTCTTCTGTTTCTCGTTCCACCAAGGGTATTTTTTCACCATTTCTAAACACCGTGAAGAGTATCAGTTAGATTATGAAGACACTTAAACGTTTGTTAAACGCCACAGATGCAACACGATTAGCCTATCCCCACCTATGCAACAAGCGAATTTTCGCTATACGAAGGAAATTTCAAGGTTTTCAAGGGAGCAACTGTCTTGTTCCTTCAAATTCCTTTAGGCGCTCCGGAAATTTTTCAAGCGTCTTGATCAGGATTCTTTTTCAACAACTATTTCTCTCTGAGGATAATAGTCAGCGTCAAAACAACAGACAATTTCTCCTTTAACGTATTTCAACCCATGATTCAATGCTGCCGGTTTTCCTTTTCCGCCATCCTCTAGGCTCCGATGAACCACCTTTATGTAATCATGTTCATTGTCCCAGATGTGGAAAGATAATTACTCATACACCTTAACAACTCTATAGAACTTTCTTTCTTAAATCTTTAGTACAACTTGAAATGATGTATTATGTGACAGTGATTAAAGAGAGAAAGGAGGTGATACTGTGATTAAAAGAAAGTATGTAGTGCTATTGTTGTTAACGTTAGTTTCTATTCCCTTAACAGCTTTGTTTTACTCTAACTTAGTGCAGGCACAATCTACGGCTAAAGGGTACATCTCCCTTTCTCCAACAATGTTTGTGGGATGCGGCATTAGCTATGACCCTAATTGGGCACCACCACCAACAAAACCATACCTTGATGCTGTGCGCGATCTTTATTACGCCATGGTTCAATTTCCGCATGGAGTAACTCTGACCAATATGACGTTCAATCTATACGACGAACTTGCAGCCCATAGCGTTTCAGTGGAACTATTGGGATTCAACCTAACCTCTGGACAACATTTATCGTTCCCTATGGCGAAGGTTTCAACTGGACATGCCTTTATGGCTGGAGATATAACGGTATCTAACGACACGATAAGTGATGCCAAAATCGATAACGAAAACTGTATCTATACTATCAGAGTATATTTCACGACGACTGGTTCATCTCTACAGTATTTTTGGGGCATGATAGAATACGAATATGAGACTGCGAGTGTCGGTGGTTTCTATATTCCAATTGATAAACTTGGTCTATTAGCTCCCTACATTGCTTTAGTTTCAACAATAATCTTAGCAGTCTCCATAACAGTAGCCCACATCAAAATCAGAAAGAAACAATAAACATCATCCTTTCTTTTTCTTTATTCAATAGAAGAATCTTTCTGAAACGTTATTAGCAGTGCTAGACATCAACAGTATACTGAAAGAGAGAGTTGAAATGAGACATCAGGCGATTGCTGGATTAATTCTGTCACTGCTGCTTGTAGGCATGCTAACATTGGTATTAAACATTCGACAGGTCAAAGCAGGTGGAACCATTTACATCAGAGCGGATGGAAGCGTTGACCCTCCAGCCGCGTCTATTTCGAGTGTTGACAATACTACCTACACCTTCACCGGCAATATTCATGATTCCATTGTTGTTGAGAGGGATAACATTGTGGTTGATGGAATTAGCTACATCCTTCAAGGAACGTGGGGAGGAACAGGAATAGACCTGTCAGACAGAAGCAACGTAACAATCAAGAATGTGGAAATCAAAGCATTCTACACTGCCATCTACCTCTCCGGGTCTTCAAACAACAGCATCAAAGGAAACAACGTAACAAACAACAGGTATGGCATCGATCTCCACTGGTCTTGCAACAGCACTGTGTCTGGAAACAACGTAACAAACAACTATTATGGACTCTGGCTCTATGACTCTTCATATAACAGCGTGTATACAAACAACATAACAAACAATCATTACGGCATCCGACTCTGTTTCTGCGCACCCCGCAATAAGATCTACCATAATAACATCATACGGAACTGGGACCAAGTATATCCTCGCTCTTCAACGAATGTTTGGGATGATAATTATCCTTCTGGTGGAAACCATTGGAGTGATTATACTGGTGTAGATGTCAAAAGTGGGCCTAATCAAGATCAGCCCGGAAGTGATGGTATAGGCGACACAGCATATGTCATCGATGGGGCTAATCAAGACAATTATCCACTTATGTATCCTTGGGGTGCTCCTCCTCCACCCTCATACGCTCTCACAATCTACAGCTCACCTACTGGGGTAACATTTGCAGTTGACGGTGTATCTTGCACAACCTATTGGTCAGGGGTCTATGATGAAGGGGCTCCAGTTAGTTTGGTCGTGCCCGAAATTCATACTGTTGGAGACGCAAGATACTATTGGAACCAATGGAGCGATGGAAATACCAGCCAATCGAGAATAGTCCCTATGATCACAAATATCACATTGACTGCCCAATATACTGGACCATGCTTTGAGTTGACCGTCGCTTCTTCACCCATGACTGGCATAACATTCACTATCAACGGAGTCTCAAAAACGACACCATCCACCGAATGGCTACTTGAAGGCTCCCACACTGTTGAGATGCCTGAAACTCCTAATGGGTACGTCTGGTCTCACTGGCTTGAAGACGGAGACCCCAAAAGAATCAAAACAGTTACTATGAGCACAAACATTACGTTAACTGCTGAATACACTGAAGCTCCTGAACCTGTAGGTGGAAAGGCAACTCCAATAAACAGTGTAACAATTGAGCCTGGATTACAGATTCCTTGGATATGGCTATCAACAATTATACTCTTATTGTTTTTAACAGTAGTTTATGTTAAGAAAAGAAAGAGACGGGCAGATAGTATCTCTTAAACAAACAATCAAAGAACCAATTAAATGCATGCATGAACGTGCTTCGCAAATTATTCTTTAGAGAACCCTTTTGAAAACAGAAAAAGAGGGGAGTTTGCGGGGAGGGGTGTCGGGAGATATCTCCACTGTACTACGGTTCCGCCGAACATGCGTATTTTTGGCTGAACTATAGTACTTTTACTTGCGTTTGCGGAAGATTTTCTTGCCTTTCATGTTGGTGACGTATTCGAAGCCTACTTCAAGCAGTTTGCAGGCTTCGTCCAGGGTTTCGGCGATGCATGCATGCAGAAAAGAGAACAGACACTTCAATCATGCATGCATCCATCCATTAAACAGTCATTCCATTTTTTCTATTATCAAGTTCACAAACGACCGCGTTATTCTACAAGTTCTGCTTTTATTATCTTCACTTCTTGCAGAGGTCTGTCATTTTCGTCTGTTTCTACTTTTCCAATACTGTCAACAACATCCATTCCTTCTATTACTTTTCCAAAGACTGGATGTTTAGTGTCTAGATGGTTGTTGTCTACGAGATTGATGAAGAATTGGCTGCTTCCTGTGTTTGGACCTGCATTTGCCATAGCAATTGTACCCCTATCATTTTTGTTATGATCTGTAAATTCATCTGGTATTGTAGGTATTGATGGATCTCCATATCCTGTTCCAGTAGGATCTCCACCCTGAATCATAAAACCATCAATCACTCTGTGAAAAATAGTGCCATCGTATACTCCTTGTTGGACAAGTTTCTTGAAATTTCCCGTTGTAATAGGCATGTCATCGTACAACTCAATTGTTATGTCCCCCACATTTGTTTCAAACAAGACTACATTTGCAGTTGAACTATTCTTATCATCTGTACCCTCCTTTTGCCACGTAACGTAAACCCCCATCACCAGCACAACCAGAAACAAGAAGATTATGCCTAACACTTTGCTTCGAGACAATCCTTTACTTTTTTTAGGTTCTCTTTCTCTTCTTAAGCGTTCGGCTTCTAAAGCCTTCTGACGTTTTAGGGCTGCTCGACTTCTTTTCTCTTTCAAGCTTTTCCTTTTGTTCTTCTTTCTTGTCATCCCAATGCCTTCAATCCCTTTAGGAAGCAGTACTTTTAGAAAAATGTTACTCGAATTCTAAACTTTGCTTTTTTGGCACGTGCATGCATGTGTTTACTTTGACACGTGTTGTCACCTCCAGCTTACATCATATTAGATGGGCTATGCATGATTTTAATGTCTACTCAATTATTTGATGGATAAACAATTCAAATAGCATTATTTTGTTTCAATAGAAGAATCTTTCTCAAATGTTAAATTGCCGTTGACAGACTAGTAGTATGCTGAAAGAAGAGAGTTGAAATGAAGTTAGAATCGACTGTGAGAATAACCCTCGTATTGTTATTTGCAACCGTGTTGATTACTGCATTCAACATTCAATCAATTAATGCAAGCCCAGTTTTCTCAGAGGATTTCGATGATGGAGACATAAGTGACTGGACTGTGACTACAACTGGCGATGCAATTTTCGATGTTTCAACTGATACTTGCGTTAGTTCACCTTATAGTGTTCATATGAAATCCTTGGGAAACTATAAGGCTATGGGCGTTTCACCCACTTATACTCTCAATATCACAAAGGATTACACTGTTTCTTTCCACTTTTCAATTCCACATACCGATAATCACTGGTTTGAGGTATTCAACAATCATCAAATCTATCTTGTTATTGATCTTTATGATGATCTAAAATGTTATGATGGGACCACGAGCTTCCTGATTTCAGAGCTAACTACAAACCAGTGGTATCCTATAGAAATCAAGGCTCACCCTTCTTCGAGCAGCTATGACGTTTATGTGAACGGTACATTCAAGAGAACCTGTTCCATGTGGATTCATAGCGGTTGGGAAAACAGCTTCAGAATAGGAGATAGAGCAGACGGTTCGACCGATAAGGGGGAAGCATACTGGGATGATATTTACATTTCTGAAGATACAACTCCAGTTGGCGGCATCTCCATTCCAATCAACAAACTCAGCCTGTTAGCTCCCTACATCGGATTGACAATACTGTTGGCTGTAGCTGTTATTACAGTAGCTTATGTTAAGAAAAGAAAGAGATAGGATTCATGCAAGAGCCCTGCATACAGAAAAAAGGGGGATGTTGCGGAGAGACGTGTCGGGAGATATCTCCAATATACTATCGTCCCGCCGAATTGTGGGATGAGTCCTAGACTGTCTCGAGCAAATTGGTCCACTCGATAACCTCCGGTTCGTTCCAACGCAACAAGCCTCGTCACCAGCGTGTTAGGTTCGTTCAGGACAGTGACTCTTCCTTGTACGGCTCCAACCTTAGGATCTTTGAAACAGGCTATGAGTTTCTCAAGAATGTCTCTCTGAGGATAGAAACCAGTTCTGCCCTGTCAAACAGCATATTTACATCCGTTCGTTTCATTTCGTTAGTCTGGAGAGAAACAGATATGCTTTTTGCGCGCGCACAAAGGTTTTTGCAAAACTGAAAAGGCTATTTCAGCGTCAATATCCAATGTCTCTTTCGGTCTTCTTCAAGCCAGCCATTTTCAATATCAAAACGTCTTTTGTAAAACCTCTTCGCGCGTCATAGGAACCCTCCGGAGGTCCCTACTCGTCTTCCCGAGCCGGCGACCACGGTTATAACCCCGGCGGCTACATCAATCTTAGTTTTCGCGTGAAAGCTGGATGAAGAGGCTGAGGTAGTCTTTGAGATGTTTTGTTATCATAAAGTTTCTCAAGACGTGCTCTCTTCCTCTTTTACCCATCTCTTTAGCTTCTCCCGGGTTTCTGAGCAGGTAGAGTGTTTTTTCAGCGGCCTCCTCCACAGTGCTCACAAGAAATCCCGTAATGCCGTCGATGACTTGAAGTGGAATTCCACCTACGTTGCCGCCAACTACTGGAACTCTTTTCCATAAGGATTCTGTGACGGTCATTCCAAATCCCTCACGGATGGATTTTAGCAAAGCCACGTCTGTAGCCCTTTGGAAGGCATTAACCTCAAAGTTTCCAACACCCATAAGGTCAGTTAAGAGGTGAATGTCGTAGTCCTCACCGGCATGTCGGGCCGTTCTCTCGTAGTAAACCCATCCTTCGGGGTCATCGGGAGCCATGCTTGTTATCAGCAGAAGCTGAACTCCCGGCATCCTTTTCTTCACCTTTCTATAAATGTCGATGACTCCTAAGGGGTCTTTCCAAGGGTCAAATCTTGCAACTTGAGTTAAGATCGGTCTATCTGGGTCTACGTCATATCTTTCCAAGGTTGCCAGAATCTGGCTCTCAGGTAAAGGCTTATTTTTGTCGCTTAAGGGATCTATTGAAGGAGTAATGATAGTCACATTCCTTTTTTCCAGAGGACTTTTCACATACTTTTTCAAGCTGAAAATAAAGGCGTCATAATTTGCGAGGAAGGGTTCCAAAAAGCTCCAGAATTCTTCGTTTGGCTGGGATAGGTCGATGTGGCAACGCCATATCCACTTGCCCTTCCTTTCATCTTGATAGTTTATTATTGCTAAGGGTTGCGGGTCGTGTATCACAACGTAATCGTAGTCTAAGTTGAGCAGGTTGACGTTCAATTCGTTGTGTTGAAGATAGATCTTCTTCATTTCCTCACTCAAAGATGTTTTTTCCCCTTGAAGGGCGTTATGAAAAGTTTTAGTAACGTTAAAGAATTCTTCGTCGCCTTTGATCACGTTCCACTTTGCATTCAACCCTACGTCCTTCATTAATGGAACAAGTCTGTGCAAGATTTCTGATACTCCTCCACCAAAGGATGTGGAGTTAACATGAACTACTGATTTACCTGTAAGTTTCTCGGCTAAGCTTCGTATTTCGTTTATCTCTTTTTCTCCAACGATTTCAGCATAATCTTTCAACGAAAGTTTACGGACGGTAACTGTGCTCATTTAGGCCCCATTAAAAAGAAATAATAGGCTGAAATAATAGCCTTTTGATAAATTCTAACAGAAGATGATTTAAGAGATTCCACGTTCAAGAGTCAAAAGCTACAATATTTCCTAAAGCTAAAGTTATATATAATAAACGCACGTATTTAATTCTGTATGCATGTATATAGGTGGAAAAAATCGATGAAAAGAAACAAAGGTGTATCGCAAACTGCGTGGATGGCAATAGTTGCAGTTCTCATCATAATAATCGCGGTAATGGGAGTAGCATGGTATCTGACTATGCCGGCGCCCGAAGAAGAAAAGCCAACACTAACAGTCTTCAGTCTATGGAGCGAAGGCGAAGAAGCAAACTTCCTACAATGCCTAGGTAACTTCACAGAAGAAACAGGCATTAACGTTACCCACTACCACTATACAACAGAGGACCTCTTGATAGGGGTGCCGATGCAGCTTCGAGCAGAATCATCCGTAGCTGATGTAATAATAGCTCCTTGGCCAGCTTGGATCTTGGAACTGGCTAGTGAGGGACACTTACTGGAAGCAACTAACCTGATCACTGCTACCAAGTATCCCACCAGCTACATCAACGCGGTAAAGGACGCGAACAACAAGATTTGGGCTTCACCGTTCAAGGCATCAGGAAAGCCCGGATTTTGGTACAAGACGTCTTTCTTCACGGATAATGGTTTGAGCGTTCCCACGACATATGCTGCGTTTAAAACTTTGTTGGCTAATATCACGGCGATATCGGGAATCGAAGAAGCTGTGGCCAGTGGCGACACTGTTGGATGGCCTCTTTCGGACACAACAGAGGCTTTCATAATGGGTCTTGGTGGTTACCAGCTTCAGGAAGATTTGATAACTGGTCCAAGCGCGCGGAATTGGACAGACACAGAGGTTAGAAATGTCTTTGGAAATCTGACGGAGTTGTTGGCAGCTGATTATTTCAGTGCTCCCGCAGAATGGACATCACAAATAACCAAGTTCTGGGATGAAAAGTATGGAATATACTTCATGGGTAGCTGGATGACAACCATGTCCCAAATAGGCGACGTAACCGATCTAGATTTCTTCCCGTTTCCGGGCACAGACGGTGTAGGTGGCTCTGTCGACTATTTGATCATACCAAAGTATGCACCGCATCCAGATGAAGCAAAAGAATTGTTCCAGTGGCTATCAGGAGCAGACGCCCAAGAGATCATGGTTGGGTTGGGTGGTTTCTTCGGCACGCACGCGGATGTACCTGCAACAGCGTATACCACGCTGGACAAGAAAGTTTTGGACTTCATTTCTCAGCCAACAATCCACATTGTTTCCGACCTTGATGACGCTGTCGGTGGCAAGTTCCAGACCACCTTCTGGGCTCAGCTGAGGCTTCTTTGGGTTAGTCCGACTACAACCACAATGAACGATGTGCTTGATGCACTGGAAGAGCAAGCATTGGCACAACAAACATAACAAGGGTTGCGGCGAGGGGGACCAATAGACGAACGGTCGAACCAAAATCCCTCTCTTTTTTTTGATTCCCGCTTTTTTGCTACTCATGGTTTTTGTATTTTATCCCATAGTGGATACCATTTACATGAGTTTCCTCGAAAAAGGCACAGGCGAGTTTGTCGGGCTCGACAATTATGCAGAAGTTGTTAGCAGAAAGGAATTTTTGGACACTAAAAGATTAGCAAATTTTTTCGGTGGTCCTTCATATGGGGCACTAATCCATAACCTTTTGTGGATAGTGATTCATCTTCCCCTGGTCGTCTTCTTCGGTCTTCTCTTAGCAGTATTCTTAAGGGACGTCAAAGGAAGTGCCATAATAAAAACCACAATCTTTCTCGGGATTGTAATCCCTTTGATAGTTGGTGGTGTGGTGTTACGTTTCATCCTTGACAAAGATGCTGGCATACTGAACGGCATTCTAAGAGCCGTAGGGTTTGGGGCTTCTGTTAGAGATTGGACTGTTTATCCAGACACTGCCCTCATTACTGTGATATTAGGATCGGTGTGGATCTGGACTGGCTTTAGTATGATAGTCTACTCGGCTGGCCTTCAAGGTATTCCAGTAGATCTGTATGAAGCCGCCAAAATAGATGGAGCGTCACGGTGGAGGACCTTCTGGCGAATAACCGTTCCCATGCTAAAGCCTGCTACGATAGTAGTTGTTACAATGACATTGCTATGGGAACTCAAAATATTCGACATAGTCTTCGTGGCAACTCAGGGAGGACCGGGTGATGCAAGTAAAGTCTTGGCTTACATAATGTATATCGATGCCTTCCAAGGCAACGATTTTGGCACAGCTGCAGCTATAGCCGTAATTCTAACTATCATGACCTTCGGGTTCGCCGCGTATTTGGTCAGCAGGATGGCGAAAAGTTGACGTTTAAGAAATCTTCTATTTTCCAGAAGTTAAAGGCAAAGAAGTTTACTATCGGAGTTCATCTAATTGCTTGGGCTGTGACATTAATTTGGATCATACCGTTTCTAGGAGTCTTAATGGCATCCATTAGGCCTTTCTCAGAGGTACAATTTGGCTGGTGGGATTTTCAAAGTTTCCACCCAACCTTCGAAAATTTCTATGACGCTTGGATCGGTAAAACATCGGGTGCCCCTGTAAGCACTGCTATGGTGAACTCTTTAATAGTAACGATACCTGCAACATTTATACCCATATTCGTCGCCGCCCTAGCAGCATACTCCTTCGCAAGATTTTCGTTCCGCACAAAGGACTTACTCTTCTTTGCGATAGTTCTCCTTCAGACTATTCCTCAGCAAATGGTTATCTTACCCATATTAACCTTAATGAAAAACATAGGTCTCTTGAACACTTATGTAGGATTAATACTGGTCCATACAGCCTTTGGCCTTCCATGGCAGATACTCTTTCTGAGAAACTTCTTCTCCACTCTTCCAGTAGAGGTTGAGGAGGCCGCTAGAATAGACGGGGCTTCATATTTCAAAATCTTTTACAAGATAGTTCTGCCATTGAGTTTGCCAGCCCTAGCCTCAATTGTATCCCTCCAGTTCGTTTGGGTTTGGAACGATTTCTTTTTCGCCCTAACCCTAATCCACAACCCTCCCATGAAATTGGCAACGCAAGTCATACCCGTCATTGTAGGAAGATATGAAAAGAATTGGAGCCTACTTTCCGCTGCCTCTATAATAGTCATGATTGTACCAATCGCAATTTACGTAGCACTTCAGAGGTACTACGTCAGAGGCATCACAGCAGGAGCAGTCAAAGGCTAGAGCGTTACACCAACGTGGCGCCTGTCTTCTTGTCGAAGATATGTATCTTATTTGCGGGGAACGCTATCCAAAGCTCGTCTCTCAACTTAGCCTCAAAGTCAGGACTCACTACAGCTTTGACCAGATAGTCTCCCACTTTGAGGTCAAGTATTTTTACGTCTCCAAGGGGCTCTATAACATCTAGGACAGCCTTGATCAAACCCTTCTGCCTTTTCGCGTCCTTATAAACTAGGACATCTTGAGGTCTCACACCTAGTACGCAGACATCAAAGGTACACTTCTTTGCTGCCTTCGCCACATGATCAGGCAGAGGATACTTGAACTCTCCAGTGTCGAGGGTGCAGGGAACTCCTTCCATCAATTTACAATCGAAGAAGTTGGTAGGTGGGCTGCCAATGAAGCCGGCTACAAACATGTTGGATGGGTGGAAGTAGATTTCATCAGGCGTGCCAGTCTGCTGGAGAACACCCTCATTCAAAATAGCAGTCTTGTCTCCCATAGTCATGGCTTCAACTTGATCGTGAGTAACATAAATCGTTGTGACACCGAGTTCTTTCTGAAGCTTCTTAAGCTCAGCTCTCATGTAAACCCTCAACTTAGCGTCTAGGTTACTTAAAGGCTCATCCATAAGGAAGACATATGGATCCCTAACCATAGCCCTGCCCAAAGCCACTCTTTGTCGCTGGCCTCCACTGAGCTGTTTTGGCTTTCTGTCAAGAAGCATCTCTATCTTCAGCAACTCCGCAACTTGTCGAACCTTTATCTTTATTTCATCCTTCGGAACCTTCATGTTCTCTAAGGGAAAAGCTAGGTTATTGAAGATCGTCATATGGGGATAAAGGGCGTAGCTCTGAAAAACCATGGCTATGTCCCTCTCTTTGGGGTCCAAGTCATTCACAAGTCTGTCCCCTATGTATATGTCTCCCTCTTCTGGAGTTTCTAAACCTGCGATGCATCGAAGAGCTGTGGTTTTTCCGCAGCCTGAAGGTCCTAACAAAACGAGAAATTCTTTGTCCTTTGCTTCCAAGCTGAGGTTGCTGATTGCTACAACGTTTCCGAAACGCTTCGTCACATTCTTGAGAAAAACTCTTGCCAAAGCAATCGACCAATTGAATTATGTACAATGAAAATGAAAATTCAAACCTAAAAGAGTTATGACAATTTCTTAAAGCTTGAAGCTTATGTTCGAGACAAAAAACAAGACCACACGCGCTTGGTATCTAGGGCTTAGTTTTACTTGCTTATCATGACGAACACTTTGCATTCGCTCCAATGCTGATTTTCCCATGTGATGAGCGGTACGCGCATACACATACGCTTTTTTCGAAAGGGGACTCTTCATAGAAGAAGAAATTAAAGCGTTAGAGACGCTACTGTTAAATGGTTTGAACGGTGAGGAATCCGGAATGTCGCTTACCCAAAACTTGGAGGAATTACTTCATTTCTTAGAGCGATTAAAGCCAGCGAAGAAGTTCAAGGTAGTGGTCATGCCCGACTTTTTCCTAGATCGTCTGTTAACGTATGAGGGCGAGATTGAGCATTTTTCTAGAGATCTCGCTGAGGTTGCTGAGCGTAAAGGAGGAAGCATTCATGGCATCAGGCAGCTGGAGTTGAGGGGTGGAAACGCAGCCAACACCGCAGCAGCTTTAGCCGCCTTAGGCGCCCAAGTTTACCCCATTCTTGATACGAGCCCGCTAGGACTTCATTTGCTCAGGTTCTATCTAGATCCTTTTGGAGTAGATCTATCCCACGTGAAAACGCGCGGCAGAATGGCGCTTACCACGGCTATTGAACTAAAACATCGAGGTGAAAGGATTAATGTCATGATGAGTGATCTTGGGTCTCTGTTGGAATTCAGTTTAGACGACCTGAACCCTAGGGATTTCCATGTCTTACGGGAAGCTGACTACGTATGTATATTTCACTGGGCTGGCACTCGGCGTTGGGGAACTGAGTTGGCTAGAGGGGTTTTTGATTACGTTAGGAAGAAGGGGAAGGGAAAAACCTACTATGACACTTCAGATCCAAGCCCAAAAGAAGCGAACATTCCTCAACTTGTTAAAAGCGTTCTCTTAGGCGACCTTGTTGACATTTTCAGCGTCAACGAGAACGAGGCTCTTTGCTACGCCTCTCAACTTGATGAGGAGGTGAGCAAGCTTCGCAAAGTTAGGAAGCTTCATGAATTGGCGAAGAAATGCGCAAAAATTTTATCAAACAATCTATCAGCTCGAGTGGACCTTCACACAACAACTTTCGCCGGATCCTTCACTGGCAAATCAGAAGTCATCGTGCCAGCGTTTAAAGTTCCTGTTTTTAGGACTACCGGAGCTGGAGATGCTTGGAATGCTGGAAACATTTTCGGCGACGCCCTTGGCCTCCCGGATTCCAGCAGGCTAACTTTGGCAAACGCCGTCGCTGCGTATTATGTTTCTAGTCCAGCTGGGAAGCATCCCACGTTGCCTGAGTTAACTGATTTTTGCTCCAAACAGTTGTCAATGATTGGAAAATGATCTATGACTAGATCTATACACGACGTTTCCTTTCACTACGGCCATGTAAACGTTTACCTCTTTATCTATTATCACAATGTCAGCATCTTTGCCAAGTTCTAAGCTTCCCTTGTTTCCGTCAACGTTAACAACCACTGCTGGATTTATAGTCGCCATTTTCACCGCTTTTTCTAGAGGCGTTCCGACCAATCTCATCATATTTCTTACCGCCTCATCCATTGTCAGCGTGCTTCCAGCAAAGTCGCCAGATTCTAACCTAGAGACTCCATCCTTCACGATGATACGTTGTTTACCTAGCATATATTTGCCGTCAGGCATGCCTGCTGCTCGGATAGCATCGGTTACTAACACTACTTTTTTCGATCCTTTGACTCGAGTAAGAAGGTTCATAGCGGCGGGATGAACGTGGATGCTATCGCAGATTAGCTCTGCTGTCAGTTCGTCATGAACAAGAACCGCTCCTACCACGCCAGGTTCTCTAGGGTCAAAACCACTCATTCGATTAAACACGTGAGTTGCATGCCGAACGCCACGTTTCATGGCGTCCACCGCTTGGGTGTAAGTGGCGTTTGAGTGGCCAATCGAAGCCACTATTCCTAACTCTCTCAGTCTCTGTATCAACATCTTGGACCCTTCAAGCTCAGGGGCTAATGTCACGATCTTTACGGCATGGTTAGAGGCCTCCCATATCTCCTCAAATTCGTCTAGGGAAGGGAGTCTAACATAGTCGGCATCGTGAGCCCCACGTTTCTCAAGATTGATGTATGGACCCTCCAAATGCGCTCCTAAGACCTCTGCACCATCTGTTCCCTTTTCCATTGCCGTCTTCACCGCTTCAACGGCTCTCAACAGGTCGGAGCGAGGTGCGGAAATAGTTGTGGGAACGAAGGATGTTGTTCCGTGGCTCACCAAAAATTTCGCTATATCCTTAACCGCCTCGTAAGATGTGTCCATGATGTCTCTTCCTTTGCCACCGTGAACGTGGATTTCAACAAAGCCAGGTGCAACAATTTTGCCTGAAGCGTCTATCACTCTAGCACTTCTCGGCACTTTTACGCGGTTTCTCTGTCCAACTGCTGTGATCTTTCCGTCTTCAAAAACAACTACGCCCTTTTCTATTGCTTCGGATGGAGTCATTACCGTACCGTTTTCGATTACAACGGTCTTTTTCATCTAGCTCTCCCTTCATATCATGAGGCATCTTCAAAACTAAAAGGCTTAGTGGCACATAGAAGCGGCTGTTACGTAAATTTTGGTTCACCATTCTTTAACTTTAGATGGCTCTTTTGCAACTTTTGAGGTCGGGAATGATGTTTATATATCAGCGAAACTAAAAGAGTGGCGCATGATGCTATAGATAGGAGATGCTTCCGGACCGACCGTTTAAATAGGGTAGAGGAGATTTACTTCAGACATGCCTGAGAAAGCGATTTGTTGCATTCTGTACAAAGATGTGGATGGAACCACATACGAGGTTGAATTACCCTTAATCTCCAATGTTGATCCAGAGGAGATTAGAGAGGAGCTTGGTGTCCCATCCTACGTCGACATGAATTACTTCCCGATGAAAAGTGCCATGGTCACCATTTGGGCGGCGCTCAACGCAGAAGAACTCCATAAACGATATCCTGAAGCCTTCAAGAAGAGGGTTAGTAAGAAACCCATCCCAGTTCTGCTGTTCGGTGGAGGTGCCGTCAAAATCCACTGTAAAGATGCGAATGGCCGGGGTCCGTTGTCGAGAAAAATAAAGGACACGGATTATATCGTTCCTAGAAAGCATGGATTGGATTTCTACAAGCTTCTTTTGAACATGGATAAAGCCTTTGGAAACCAGTATAAATCCTTTAAAACCAAGAGTGATGGACTTTTCAATGCGATGAGGCATGGATACAGATACAGGATTAGGACGATTGAAGGAATAGCAGAGGGAGGAATCCCGATAGTGGGAGTGATGGATATCCTTTGTGATCGCATAGATTTGAGGCACGAAATAAAAGTTAAAGACGCTTTTGAAAGGTACGAAGAGAATCTATACACAATTGGTTTAGAATATCTGATACTGTCTAAAACCCAATTCATCATGGAGTATCCAAAAGAGAAACTTGACAAACTTAGGGAACACAAGCAAGAGTACAGGATTCTACCATACCACAACTATGCAGACGACAAAGTCGTCCTTGGAATGGAGGATAAAGACGTGAAGGACGTTTGCGCGATCTTTTTAGATCATCCGATTGGAAACGCAACAGGAGAGATAAACCCAGACAAGATCAGAAAGGTTTTGAAGAAGGATCAAAAGTTTGCTCTGACAACCACGCTAAATCTTGCAAACTTTGCGGAAAAACCGGATATACTTAAGAGGTGGGTGACAAAAAGCGAGGCTGCAACTATTACGGATAGAATACAAACTCTTCTCGATGGTCTTCCTAAAGTTAACAGGAAGTGGGATAAACCTTGGTGGAATACTGCTGTCGAAACTCCTGTAATAGAATAGAGTCTATTGTTTCTTCAGTATTTGTTTAATTGCGTTGTAAGCTTCTTTTCTGGAAAGCCCTACTTTCGAGAGCGGTATATCGAATGTCCCCTCCTTAGAATACAGTCTAATATGAGTCTCATGTTGTGGAGTAATATGAATTGAGACATCTGTGTATTCAGACCACCTACCCTCGACGAGGTCTCTGCCTTTCCAAAGTTTAAACCCTTTACTATTCAACGAGAAAAGAGTGTGATACCGTCTTTTGTAGATTGGATAGGCTACTATGATTGAGAAGGCAAGCATGATCAAGAGAGACAAAACCATATTTGTATATACCTCGAGGAACAAGAGTGCAACTAAGAAAAGTGTACCCAACGAGAATACGATGGCGACGCTTTTCAGGTAGTCCGGTACGTTGAGTGGCTCAAATCTTGCTTCGGTTAATTTCAAATTTTTCTTGAGGGCTCTTCCAAGCACGTTGTCTGATGAAATTTCACTCTTCGAAGCGAGACTGTAAGCCGCTACGCCTACTCTTTCGTCTGCAAGATTCAAAACGGTGTTTTTCAGATTTTTCTCTATGGGTTTAGCTTGAACTAATGTGATGAATATCCAGTCATCGGCACCGAACTTGCGTTTGCACAATAAAATGAGTTTTCTCAGAGATTTGACGGTGAGTTCGGTGGTTGTGTAGAGTAGAAGGTGAATCTTATATTTTGGCGTTACGAAAAATGAGAATATCCTAGAGAGGAAGAATCCTTTCTCTGTTAGACTTCCCACAGCGTATATGGGAATTATGAAGCTGCTTAAAGTGTAGTCTCTGTAGATTTCTTTGAAATTTGCTAACCATGTTAGATTTCCCTTGGCTAGTTGTTCCTCCATCATATCAGTGATGAAATCTAATTCTTGAGACATGTAAGCACCAGTTTGAAAACTAAAAAGAAGGGGGGTGAAGTTGTTTAAAGCTACTCCGGTGGGATGCTTATGTATAGGGTTCTCATGTCGACGCCTTTGGTTGTGTTTCTGTACATGTAGTAGATGTATAGCAGTATTCCAGCAGCGATGCAACCCCAGAAGCCTAGGCAGCTTGCTATGTCTCCGGTACTTGCAGGCGTAAAGATAAAGCTAAGAGACTCCTTTACGAAGGTACCTAGGCAGTAGGCTGCGGACAGCGTTGCAATAGCACCTAATCCTACCACAGTTCCTACCGAATGTTTGACTGCAGCTCTGTCATAGATTTCTTTTCTCTCCAGTGGAAGCAACATCATTGATACGCAGAATAGGGTTAGGAAGGCCGCATCGAATATGTCGGTTCCAACCACTCCTGCAAAAGCGGTATACTCCCCTAAGCCACCAACGTTTGACTCAGCTATGCATCCAAGGATTCCAAATATTCCTGTGGCGATCAGTGACCAGGTTGGTGAGTGCCACTTCTCGCTGACTTCTGCCAGCTTTTCAGGCATCATCCTGTCGAAGGACATGGCGAACATGGTTCTAGATGCGACTAAGAGGAATGGTGGTATGTCGTTTGCAAGCCAGAGCACGCCAGCAACCGCGATCAATATCGAAAGCCATCCCATGTCCATGCCTCTAGCGATGATGGATGCAATCCCAGTGCTCCATGCAGATTGGAAGTTAGGAATCGTAGCGGCAGCGTCTTTGGCTGCTTGGGGACCATAGCTTAGCCAAGAGTATGATTGGAAGAAACTCCATTCGTGTCCAGCGGCGTCCGTAAAGGTTTCCACGCCCATAGTTGATATCGCTGAAAAAGACGAAGCCCCTAGGTAAATTAGCAGTATTATGAAGCCAGAAAAGAGAACCACCATCGGAAGCTTTTTGTTCGCTTCTTTGACCTCTCCGGCGATGAAGGTAACTGAATACCATCCCATGTAAGCCCAGAAGGCTCCTGCAAGCGCGTATGAAAAGGCGTCGTAGAAAGTTGCTACATTCGCGGGATCTGTCATTCCAGAACCTACTGCGAGAGTGTTGAATGTCGATGCTGGTGCTTCCATAACCGTTTCTACGCCCTTTGCGACGACGCTTGGGTCCATGGCGCCAGCGATCCACATGGCGAAGAAGGCTATTGTGATTACAAGCGTAGGCCAGAACATTCCGTGCATGAGCCAACCGTAAAGTCTGACCCCGAACAAAGCAAGTGCTGTAAAGATTACAATGATTACGACGCCTCCTATGAAGAGAGTCGTCGCGTCAAAGGATATCGCGATGCCGGCGATGTTAAAGAAGATCATAATCGCTTCAAAGACCGCTACCCCGATTAGTCCATAGGAGAAAGCTTCAGCGAGGAACATTAGCCAACCTGCGTTATATCCCACCACTGGATGGATAACCCTTGAAATGGTTACATAACCGCCACCAGATCTTGGCATAGCAGCCGTAACGTACCCAGCCGCGTAGCCCGTGATCATAACTAGTATACCGCAGACCAAGAAAGCCCAGAATATGGCTGGAAGACCGAGTGGAAGCTGATCCGTTGGCACCGGTCTCGGACCAGTGAATTGGAATGCTCTCTTCTGCCATCCCAAGCCGACGACGTGAGACATGATGATGATTACTCCAAGCATAAAACCTACTTCTCTGACTAGCCCAGTAGCTTCTCTAGCGAACAATCCAGGTTTACTTTCACCCATCTTTTTATTCACCTTAGTTTTTCAAACGCTCTTTCCATTTGACCTTTAGAGAATTTAAGATTTTCCTTAGAACAATATGTAAACTTAAATATCTCCATCACTCTCAGAAATATAGAATCGAGTTAGGAATGGTTTGATTGACACCTCTATTCAGAAAGAAGGACAAAAAAACAACGATTCTCTTCGCCACCGACATGCATGGATCCGAAGGAGTTTGGAGAAAATTTCTAAACGCCTCATCCATGCTGAAAGTAAACGTAGCCATCTGCGGAGGAGATCTAACTGGAAAGATGATCGTTCCCGTCGTTGAAAAGAAAGATGGAAAATACGCTTACTACCTGATGGGAAAAAATCATCTAATCGACTCAAGCGGATTGGAAAAAGCAGTCAAGGACGTTCGAGGGATAGGATACTACCCATATTTGACCAACGAAAAAGAATTCGAGGAAATGTGTGAAAACCGCGCAAAAGTAGATGAAGTGTTCTCCAAAGTTATGAACTCGACGCTGAAAAACTGGCTCGACCTAATCCGCGAGAAAGTTCCAAACGAAACCCAAGTAATCGTATGTCCCGGAAATGACGACAGATTTCCAGTGGACGACTTAATCAGAGATCACCCAGAAGTAATCAATGCAGAGGGAAAGGTGATAGATATCGACGAAAACCATGAGATGATAAGCACGGGTTGGGTTAACCCCAGTCCTTGGAATACCACCAGGGAAGAGGACGATGAAACACTTGAGACGAGACTGAAAAAATACATCTCTCAACTAAAAGACACTGAATCAGCCATATTCAACTTTCACGCTCCACCCTATCAAACCAAGTTGGATGAAGCACCATTGCTCGACGACGATCTGAACCCTGTGATCCAAGGAGGAAGAGTCATAATGGTTCCAGTGGGCTCCAAAGCCGTTAGGAAGGTAATTGAAAAGCACCAACCTTTCCTAGGATTACATGGACACATACACGAGGCATCTGGTTCAATCAAAATCGGTAGAACATACTGCGTCAACCCTGGAAGCGAATATGCAGAAGGAATTCTGAGGGCGTTTCTAATCGAATTTAAGGGCAACAAGATCATCAGGCTCCAAAGAATAGAAGGCTAAAGGAGAATATCGGTAAATGTCTTGGATGCTCGATAAAGAAATTAGGAGAGAACTGCCTGAAGACTGGAAAGGCATGGTTCCAACAAAAGTGTTTCTCCAAGAAGCTGAAACGATAGTTAAAGAAGCTGAAAAGAAGGGCATAATCCTCAGAATTATGGGCGGATTAGGGGTAGCGATGCACTGTCAAGAGTTCAGGGACTTCGCAATGAAACTCGGCAGAACGGGTACCGGAGTTGTGAAAGGACAAGAATACAGCGACATAGATTTCATGGCTTACCGCAAACATAGGAACAAGATCAAGGATTTCTTCAGTGACATGGAATACGCCAAGAGAAGGGCAACCCTTTCTTCAGCCGCTTCTGAGAGACAAATATACTATCATCCAAAGGGCTGGTTCTACGTGGACGTATTCTATGACAGGTTGATAGTAGCTAATCATCCAGTGGACTTCAGAGGAAGACTTGAACTAGACCATCCAACCATCACTGTAACCGACATGCTACTTGAGAAAATACAAATGTGGGAAGCATTTAGCTCAAAAGATTTGAAAGACTGTCTAATTCTACTGAGGACCCATAAAATTGAGGAAAAAGGAGAAAAGGAAAGTATAGACGCCTCATACATAGCTAAACTCCTATCAGAAGACTGGGGATTTTGGTACACCGCCACCACCAACCTCAAAAAAATCAAGAGGTTTATTTCAGAGATAGACAAGTTGGGCGCAGAAGCCGAAATTGATTCCAGCCTTTTTGAAAAAGAAGACAGAGAGGAAATAATTGGAAAAATAGAAAGCCTGCTGGAGAGGATAGACAGAGAATCAAAATCCTTCAAATGGAAAATGCGATCTAAAGTCGGGACGACAAAAAGATGGTATAATCCTGTTGAGAGGGAAGAAACAGTGGGTGGATTCGGA
>Ga0224506_10001030_pt1 | contig 20592 bp, 33 predicted proteins | sample SF_Jan12_sed_USG_2_FD_169108 | JGI IMG/M metagenome (GOLD analysis project Ga0224506, IMG submission 169108) | Sediment microbial communities from San Francisco Bay, California, United States - SF_Jan12_sed_USGS_8_1 | ecosystem: Environmental > Aquatic > Marine > Sediment | place: USA... | reverse complement strand
CTTCAGTTGCATATACCGGATTCAAAATCTACAAGGTCAAAAGACCAAAACTAACATCGAGGTGATTTGATGAATACAAAAATCATCTCAATTATTTTTCTTTTATTATTTTTAGTTCCAATACCTGTATTTGCAGACGATGATGATGCAGAAGATACAATAGAAAATCTTGGATGGGTGGCAATTGGTGCAGGAGTTATTGCAAATCTGCCGTTTATCTTCTTTAACAAGTGGAGAAAGTATGCCGTACGCGCAGGTTGGCAGTCACTTTTAATGGCAAGACAAGCAGTGTCATTTTACAAGCCTGTTTTGAACTTTCATATCATTCTCAATTCTATTGGCTACTTTGCAGGAATGACACATGGATTGCTTTTAGTAAGTGATCTAGATTCAATTTCATTGTCACTTGCAATTACCATGACTGTTTTGATGATAAGTGGAATTTTATTGAGATATACATCATCAAGGCATACCAAGATTTTCACCAGATTACTACACGGGCAATTTGGATTGCTATTGTTACTGATAGCATTAATCACACTTCATGTTTTGACAGGAGACGATTGATTATTAGACCCACGTGGAACAAATATAATCATAATTTTTAATTCTGAGAAAAATAAAATTCTCAGTTATGGCAATAATTTATGAAATTTCAGAAGATACAAAGAAATTCCTAAAAAATATGCCAAAAGAAATCAAATCACTAGACGATGTATCAAAAATCCATCAAAAATTAACTGAGGAATACGATGCATTGGAAAACAAAAAAAATAAAAAATGAGGTTAAATCACTTTGAAAAGTGACATCATTCCTGCAGAGATATGATCATTGACATGACAATGGAACATCCATGTTCCTACATTGTCGGGAATAAAGTCAACAGTCTTTAGACTGGCTGGCATTAACTCCATTACGTCTACTCTCATTCCATTCCACAGTACAGTGTTTCCATGCCAATGTGGTGTATGTAAATCCACTTCAGTTCCCATGCCAATTAGATACCAACGTACATGTTCACCTTTGTTCAAGGTTTGTCCTGGCAGATTTCCATAGACATATCCGTTAATGCCGTGCATGAGATTACTTTCAGCAAAGTCATCATTTCCAACTAGTTCCTCATTATCACAAGTCTCATCGGTGAATCTTTCTAGATTATCACATAGATAGTTGCTAGAATTTTCATCTGAAACTGTAAAGAGGCTCACCATTTCTCTATCTACATCCATGGGTCTACCGTTTGAATCAGCCATTCCTTTAGATGTGATTACAATTGGACCAACAAGTCCTGAATTGGTATCCATTGGAGAATCAACATGTGAATGATACATCCAAATTATTGAACTTGGATCATTTGGTCCAGGTCCTGCACGTTCTGGCACATCCCACTCATAGGTATGTATTTGACCTGGAGAAACTATTCCATCAGATTTGTTACTTGCAGAAGTTCCATCATTGTATTCAGCACCTTCTGAATCTTTGTCATAAAAGACGCCATGTGGATGAACAGAGTAATCTAGTTCTTCAGAATTATTTTTGAATACAACTTTGATTGTATCACATACTTCAGCATGAATCATTGGTCCAAGTGTTCCAAGATGTTCCCATTCAGAAGATCTTGGTTTAAGTTTTGAAAATGTGTCATCGGTATACTCACGATATAATGCCTTGATGTAAGTACTCCCAATTCTATCTGAAGAATTTTCAACAAATACATTCTCATCTTCATTAAACTCTTGTCCTTTCATTTGGTTTATTCCCAAAGGAGCATAATCCCATTCTACTTCGTCTGCTGCAATGTAATGGGTACGAGTTATACCTTCATTGCTTTTGCATTCACTAGTTTGAGACGTGGTTTGAACTAGATCTTCTTTTGGGGAAGAATAGCTTGAAGCAGATTCAGAACACAATCTATCTCCACAAACTTTGTCAGATCCAATTGCTGGCAGTCCTACCCCTTGACCTTTGGCGGCTTCACTTTCTTGAAGTAAACCTATTGACAGAAATGCAACAAGAGTTACAGACAATGCGATTATCACAAGAGACGTTCTTGATTTAGTCATTGTACAGATGAAAGAAATTTTTCTTTTAAACTGTAGGTACGTTCTTTAAAGTTATTCTAATTTTTGGGAACGAAATTTGGATTACTGAGATTTATCCTGTCCACTGTTTACAAAATATTGGATCTCATGAAAGAAAAGAAATCAGTACGTGAAATTGAGATGGATTGGATTTTAGATGTTGCAAATATCCTTTCAAAACAATTATTCAACAAAATATCACAAAATTCAATCTTTTAGATATTTCATATCTGATGCTTCTTGAGAAGCTCTAATTTTTACAGTTATGGTGTCTCCTAATTTGTTGAAAATCCTTTGTCTTTTCTCGTTAGTCAAAATCAATCCTAGAATTACGTCCAATGGCAATAGGAATGATTTTCCAAAACAACTAAGTAGAATTCCTTGCAAGTTTGGTTTTTTGCCTTTGATGTCTGTGACTTTTAAATTGAGAATTTTTTTCCCTATTGTCTGACCTGTTTTGTATTCTAAAATTACCCAATATGCAAAAAACAAGATGCTGGCTGGAATGTATTGTGTATTTTCAGCCCATAGACCACCCTCATCAAATTCATAATAAATTGACCCAAACGATAAAAAAATTATCATCGTAGAAACGCTTGAAATTATTATAAAATCAATTAACCATGCAAGAAACCGATCAGTCCATTTTGCAAGTGTGATGTTGGAATCTGTTCCATGATCATTATTCATGTGATAACTTGATATTTCAAATTAATAAAACATGTTAATCGTTGGTTGACCTTATTCGCAACACAATTGATTTATCTTCCGTTGATGGTATTAATCCATGAAAGCAAAGTTTGCAACATCCTGTTCTTCTTGCGGTGATAAAATACAACCCGGAAAAGAGATTGCAAAAAACAGGGACGAAAACTGGGTTCACAAACACTGTGTTGAGGATTCAGAAGGGTTACCTTAGAAATTAATAGTCATATCTTTAAAATAATTTGGAATTATTTTTGATATCGATAAACCCTCTAGACTTATTTTTATGGACATTTCGCAGAAATGAAAAAGATGTTGTAAATCTTTACACTTCTCTTTCTCCTGTTATGCAATTAGCTACAGGAGGTTCAATGCTTAATTTTGGATTCTGGTCACATGATCACTCTGATCCGATCACTGCACAAAAAAATCTCTGTCGTGTTTTTGCAGATATGGCAGAACTATCCGTAGGAATGAGTGTCATTGATGTTGGTAGTGGGCTATCTGCCCCATCTATAATGTGGAGAGATGAATATCCTGATCTTAAATTGTATGATGTAAATATTAATTTCAAACAATTGGTTTTTTCCGGACATCAAAAAAATATTGAATTTTTGAATTCAACTTCCACAAAATTACCCTTTCAAAATGATTCTGTTGATCGTGTACTTGCATTAGAATCTGCACAACATTTCAAACCTTTGTCTGATTTTATTCTTGAATCTAAGAGAGTCTTGAAATCCTCGGGTTTACTTATGATGGCTATTCCGATAACCACCAAAAGTACTTCCTTTAAAGATCTAGGTCTCTTGAAATTCACTTGGTCTTCTGAACATTACAGTATGGATTATCTGAAAAATCTGATTTTAGTTAATGGTTTTTCAATTTCTGAAGAAAAACTAATTGGTTCAAATGTTTATGATCCTCTTGCAAACTATTATGTTAAAAATAGGGAAAAAATAAGAGATATGATTCTGAAAAGTTATCCGTCATATGTTGAAAAAATACTATTCAAATCAATTCAAAAAATGAAAAAAGCCTCTGAATCTAAAATAATCGACTATGTTCTCTTGAAATGTCATTTGTAATTTCACTCTTAGCATGTCTCTTGAAATCAAATTTTCTGTGGCCGTAGATATTCTGACTATGAAATTTTTTCTTCTAACAATCACATAGTTGTAATTCTCAACCGTCTGGAATTTCTGTTTGATATGATTTTCCCTTATGTCTTGTATCAAAGAATTGGTGCCTGCAATCTCTGTTTCATCTCCTACTGACAAAACATCTGTTCCATGAAATTCATACAAAAAAATAAGACCTGTGGTTTTATCGATAATTTTGACGTTTTGGCCTGTGCTGTCCTTAACTAACCCATCTTGTTTGATTCGATTATCAATTGCAAATGTTGTCTAATTATGATTTTTCAAATCTTTTGAAATATTGTTCCATACCTTTAATGGAGTTGATATGACGTATTCATGAAATTTACAGCCCTATTCTGATTTCTCTTTTGATGATCAAAATGTAAATAAACAATGCAGTGTTTCCTGTAAGCAATGGCAGAAAAAAGCAAGGCACAAACGAAAAAAGATCTAGAATCTAAAATTGCAAAACTGGAAGAAAAGTTGACAAAACTATCTTCACAACTTGAAGCCAAAGCAGAAACCAAACCATCTGAAGTAAAACCAGCTGAAACAGAACCAGCAGAAACAAAACCAGCTGAAACAGAACCATCTGAAGTAAAACCAGCAGAAACAAAACCTGCTGAGAGACCTGCAACAACTACAAAACCAAAAGGCACACTGCCCAAAGGATTTGAAGAGAAGCCTGCAGAGGTTAAACCGGCAGAAACAAAACCTGCTGAGAGACCTGCAACAACTACAAAACCAAAAGGCACACTGCCCAAAGGATTTGAAGAGAAGCCTGCAGAGGTTAAACCGGCAGAAACAAAACCTGCAGAGGTTCCAAAACCATCTGAGACCAAATCACAACCTCCAGCAACTGTACAAGAAGCATTAGAGAATGCATACTATACTGCTCCAATGACATCATTCCATGATTACAGAGCCAAAGTAACTGGTTATTCTCCAGCTCCTAACAGATACTTTGTCAGACGAACTGCTCCTGTAGGAAAAGTTCCAACCAGAAATTGGAATGATCAAAAAGCAACAGTAACTGGTTACACCGCACCATCAAACCAGTACTATGCAACAAGAGCAAGAATCGCATACCACCCTGCTGATAAGACATTTGGAAGTTTTAGTGGAATCAATATGACAGTTGAAGGCGTTGCAGCAAAAGCACAACAAACTCCAACTCCAGAACCACCAAAGCCTGCAAAAGGTACTTTGCCAAAAGGTATGGCACAAACATCAATACAACAATCTACATCTGACAATGGAAGGTCTAGAGAAGAAAAATTAATCGAATATGAAGCAGATTACTTGCAAAGACTAGAACAACAAAAAATTGATGAAGAAAAAGCATTTGATGAAATGCTTGAAAAAGAAACAAAAGCTCGTTCTACCGCAAGTAGGGGCACTTTGCCAAAAGGTTTTGAACCAAAACCTGAAGCACCAAAAACATCTAGAGGCACGCTACCAAAAGGTTTCTAAATTTCTAAAACCTTTCTTTACTTATTTTTATCTTAGATTTTGAAAATCTTCAAAGACTTCCTTTGAATGTCCTGCCGGTTTTACTTTGGGATAGATTTTAAAAATTTTACCTTTCTCGTTTACAAGAAATGTGCTTCTCATCACTCCCATGTATTCTCGACCCATGAATTTTTTCTTACCCCACACACCAAACAAGTTTGAAACTTCTTTGTCGACATCTGCTAATAACGGATATTTGATTCCCATTTTGTCGCAGAATTTTTTATGGGATTCAACATCGTCTGGACTAATTCCAATTATCTCAATTCCTTCTTTTTGGAATTTCTTATAATCTTTGGAGAATTCATCAGCTTCTGTGGTACATCCTGGCGTGAAATCTTTTGGGTAAAAGTAGATGACGTGTTTTTTGCCCTTAAAATCACTTGATTTTACCTTGTTTCCATTTGCATCATTTATTGCAAATTTTGGAACAGAATCCCCTTCAGAAACCATGTATTATCAAATAAAATGATCTGTAATTAATTACTTTTTGAAATAAGATGATCATAAACCAATGTCGAATCTTTTATATGGATATACGCGAGGCTTTAGCTTGATGGTTAATCCCAGAGCCTATCTTGCAGAAGCAATTGCAACTTATGGCTTGGTATTCTTTGGTCCTCTTTCAGTAATTCTAGCAGTCTCTGCATTTGGCGAAGAATTAACAACCCAGTCTGTATTGTTCATTTCTCTTGGACACGGCGGTGCCATTGCTTTGATGGTCTATGCATTTGGACATGTTTCTGGCGCTCACATTAACCCTGCAGTTACAATTCCTATGATGATTACAAAAAAGATTGGAATCGCAGACGGAATTGGATATATCATTTCACAATTAATCGGTGCAGTAGCCGCAGCTGCAACACTTGCAGCAATATTGCCTGAACTTGGAGCAAAAGTAAACTTTGCAACACAAGGTGGGCCAAGTGATTTAATCAACAACAGTATCGGTTCTGGATTTGCAATTGAGGCAATCCTGACATTCTTCTTGGTAACTGTAATCTTTATGACTGCAGTACACAAAAAAGCATCCCCTGGATGGCATGGATTTACAATCGGTGGGATGGTCTTCCTTATTCACTTGATTGCAGTACCTTTGACTGGTGCATCAGTTAATCCTGCAAGGACATTTGGCCCTGCATTGATTTCTGGATTCTGGGAATTTCATTGGTTATACTGGGCGGCACCAATTTTAGGCGGAATCATTGCAGGTTTGATAATGAATTATGTTTACACAAAACCTGCAGAAAAAGAAGTATAATCCTAACATTTTTAAAAATTTGAACTTTTATCTTACTATATGACTTCTGCTGAAGATATTTCTAAAATGTTTGAGGATGAATCCAAGAAAATTGAGAATTTGTTTGATGTTGCAGATTCAAAAACTGAAATGAGTATTCATGAAATAGTAGAGGCATATTATCAAGTCATGAATGTCTCATCTATGGCTAATATGCTAAAACAAGTCAATCCTGAGCTTGAATTGAAGAAAAAAATCAGTAAAACTGAAAAACTAATCTCTCAAAGATTTGATTCCATAATTCATCCTAGAATTATACAAAACTTATCTGCCTCTATCCAGGAATTGACAAAGAAATTGCAATCTGGAAATTCTGGTGAAAAATCAAAAGAACAAACAGAACTTGATACCATGCTCTTTGATGAACTGCGTCAAAGCATGAGCACTAAAGAATTCGTAGAACAATACGAGAATGGACTTTCTCATGATTGATCAATTTGCAAAAAACTTAGTTGAACTGAAAAAAGAATTTGTTAGAGTATACGATGGTAAAAGTCAAACCCCCGAAGTTATCCCAACCTCAAAATCAGAATTGTTTCCGATAGAAGAACCGCATTTAGAGTTACTCCATGAATTTGCAGCAAAAAATCCTATCCATTACAACTCCTTTGAGAAAAAAATTGGCTCTGTTGATTGCATTGTATATGAAGGTGACATTAACAAATATTGGCTAAATAGCATTCAGCACGGTTCAAGCAAAGCCCCTTTTTCTCCTACATGGATAATGTCCAGTTATGTAAACACATTACTTGCAAAATCTTTGGGTTACTCTGAAGTGATCGATATTGGATCTGGAGATGGTCGTATTGCATTTTGTGCTAGAGTTTTGGATATGGCCTCATACAGTATAGAAATTGATGACATGCTGGTTGATTTACAAAACCGTCTGAATGGCATTGTTGACTTTTACTCTTATTGCTCTGATGCTGTTTTGTTTGACTATTCGTCATTGAATTTGACAAAGCCTATCTTTTTTATTGGAGGCCTTGCACAAATGGGTGGTATTTCTCTTGCATCTGGCGTGTTAAAATCAATCCGATCTATTTCCCATCTAAAGAAAAAATCTGGTTGGGTTTTTGCTGGAACCCTGTCTCCAAAATATGCCCCTGATCCAAAAAACGAGGCTGGTTGGGGTACTTTGATTGAAGACAATGATCTCAAACCCGTACAACATATCTCATTGCCCACTGCTTGGACATTACATGAACCTGATGAAACCCAATACATTTTTGCAGAATCTTACTGATAGCAATCCAAATTAAGCGTGAATTTCCCAAACTTTTTGGACTCGTTGCATAGCTTGGATAGTGCGATTGCTTGCGGAGCAATAGGTCGTCGGTTCGAATCCGATCGGGTCCGTTAATCTTTTTGGCATGAACTGTCTTGTACAATTCAAATTACGATGCTAATTGAAAATTCAAGCCTGCAAAAACATATGCCTTTGCAGGTTTCTTGAAGATGTTTGTAGTTCATCTTTATGATATTTATCCATACTGAAAGACGATTTTCATGAGTGGTAATTGTATGGAGTTTTTTATAACTCTCTGATTTTGTTATATCGTGAAGCATGCTAAAGACTATCTGAATAATCCTCGAACCATAAAACTCGAATCCACATTAGATGATGTTTTAAAAAAAATAATCGATGAGAAAAAAAGTAGGCTTTTAGTCACTGAAAATGACAAAATTACAGGCCTTGTAACTGAAAAAGATTTGGGATTCTTTCTGTTAACTGACAACACTGAAAGAAAACTAGAAGAAATTCCATTGTCTGAAATTGTTAAAAAAATTATATCTGTAGATGAAAATGCCGGACTGGATCAATGTGCTAACATTATGTTAAAAAATGGAATTGGATCTTTGGTAGTTACATCTCATAATAATGTAGTTGGAATTTTAACTAAAACCGATCTTGTGAGATATTTTACAAAATCCCACCCTGGTGAAAAAATTGTCGGCGAATACATGTCTCCTTACTATGCTTGGATGTATTCTGACACTCCACTTTACAAAGTAGTCCTAAAAATGATTGAACAAAAAATTTCTAGAGTAATACTACGAAATCATGATGAAATGCCTGTCGGCATTGTAACTTTTAGAGATTTGTTCAAACTTGCACTTGATCTAGGCCGACAAGAAGATGTCCTTGACAATACTGATCCTGCTATCTCTGTAATATTTCCTAGAAAGGGATTCATCTCTGAATCTGGTTTTGGTGGAAGTACCAAGATTGAAGAAATAATGAGTAGGGATATTGTTTCTGTAGATTATGATGATGATTTGGCAAAAACAGGAAAAATGTTACTTGACAAAAACATCAATGGTGCTGGTGTTTTATCTGGACATGGCAATATTATTGGAATAATCAGTAAAACTGACATTGTCAAAGCACTGGCATTTCTGAAATAGTCTTAACTTGGGATTTTTAGGGCAAAAATTCAATGTTTTCATCTAAAACTCTAATAATTCCCCATTTCTAATAGATTCATTGGATTATGACAAATTTTGCTCTCAAATTTTAGATGCAGAACCCAAAATTCGATTTGCAACAGTCTATGACGAATGGGCAAATAAGATTGGGGGTGGGATGAGAGATGGTGTGGAAAACTTGCTTTCTCCGCATGCTGAAAATGAACTAGTCAATATTTCCACACTTGATTGGAAAGCACGTAAAGATATGTCGAAATGGCTTGGGAAAACAAAATACACTTTGGCTGAATATGATAAAGTAAAACGTTTTTCATTTTATCTTGGAGATGATCACTTGCTTCTTGTAAGCACTGAAAAAGACTGTGATACTAATACTGTAGTTGATCAGGTGATTAGCCTATACTACAAAAATCAAGATTAGATAATTCTAATTAATTTTAATTAAATTACCTGCCGTTCTTTTTGGAATTTTTATCTCCAATCTTCCTTTTTGAAATTTTGCTGTTGCTTTTTTGCTGTCTATCTTTTCAGGCAGTGAGATTGATTTTTTAAAATATTCAAATTTTGTAATGGTTCCTAATTTCTCCTCTGAATATTTTTGTTTGAGTTTTGCCTCTACGTTAACATAATTTCCATCAAAACTTACTTTGATGTCTTTTTTTCCAACCATTGGAAGATCAAATTCTACCCTCCAATGATTATCAAATTCCCTTAAACATGAAAGTGGTGACAATGTTTTATGTTCTATATCATCAAATAATGAACCAATTATTGGTGGCGTAATTCTGAATCTCAAATAACTGTCTTCCATGTTATCACTTGTATATTTGTGGGACTCTTGTTTCCTTCCCTTGTTCCTGTTGTATTGCTCGAAGTGTTTCTTCCATTAGCCTTCTATGTTGAATTCTAAGCTTTTCTATTCTGTTTTGAATGTCATTTGTATCTACTTCTATATCTAAAATTTTTGCAAGTGTTACTATGGCAACAACAGACGCTTCAGGATCCGGAAAAAATGGATGGCACTCTGCATACAAAACCAATGCTGGAATTGTTGTTTTTCTGAACACTGACATTATGGCAGCATCGGTTCCAAAAATAGATCCATCCAAAAATTTTGGAATTTGATTATTGTAAAGTATGTTATCTAATGTTGAATGCGTGACTAATCCATAAATTTTTGGAGCCTCTTTTTGTTGGTTTATTGTCTCCATTCCACTGACCATCATTATCTTTTTTATTGCATTTTTTTTACAAAATTCCAAAACTGCAAGTGCAAATCCTTCCGCCAAGTATTGGTTAAATGGAACATCTGAAATTATGATGAAAATGTTATTTTTGTTGTAAACTCTGATCGGTGCTAGAATTTCCCCTCCTTCGACAAATAATGTCGGAGTAAGATCTGGGACCTCAATTTCCCCGATTTGTTTCATTTTGAGATGATGAATAAGATACGAAATAGAAAATGTTCCTACAAGACCATTGCTGGGAAACCCTATGAGCAGTGTGTTTTCCTGCGTATCTGGTTTCACAATTTTCATGTTTTATTTTTCATGCCAATCAACATTAAAAGAAAACCTCGATTATCAAAATTGAATATCGCATATTTTTCAAATTCGTTTAGATCATTTTTCTGAATGTCTAATACACAAAACAATACGCTTAATTTTGCATCTTTTTTACACTCTATATGATTAATCCTGAATTAATGGAGTTGCTTGAAAAAAATGATATTTTAGACATACTGACTGACTCAGTTGCATATCAATTACAAAAAATTAACAATGTTGAGAAAACAAATGAAGGCCGTGATTGGTATCAGGAATTACCTCAAATTGTGAAAGAAAAATTCGATAATTATAAAAAAGATTATGAAAACCTTGCTCGTATTTTGGCATTGGAACATGAGCAAGTCCATAATGAGATGAATAAAGGATATTATTATTGGAGATTGCTTCGTTCTGCTTGTACTACTTATAGAAATGACTTGGTAGAATATGACCAACAATTAATCCTAGAGTTTAATCTGCCTGAAACTGAGGCGATTTCTGATAATTCTGTCTTAAACGAGTGTATTGGTGTTTTAGACAAACATGCAATTGAAAAATAGATTTCTGCTCTCGCTTGTTTTGACTATGAATGAATATTTTGAATCTTTTTATGAGTAAACAACAAGATGATACTATGGAATTAAAATCTGAAAAATCCATTAAAGAATACTTGGAAAAATTACCTGATGATACAATAATCAAATATTATCTTGATGTGGAATATAGCCCCTTTCCAGTTCTAGTACTCGAAGAATACACAAGACGATTCACACGAAAAACCAAAAACGAAATCATAAAGGATTTAAAACTACAAACCCGTCTTGCAAAAAAGAAAACCAAAGAATTAGCCACAATGGCAAAAAAACACAAATTGGTTGATGACGTGACACGACAAAAATCTGAAGAGATTTTTGAGACTGCAAAGAAAAAAGGCTACAGTATAAGTGAAAAAATTGCCACCAAAGGCAGTATTCTTGGTTCAAGACTAAAAAATAAAACAAAATCTACTCTCACATCTTCATCCAACAAAGATCTTGATTTGTTAAAAAAACTCGGAGATTTACAAAAAGCAGGAATTATCACAAATAAAGAATTCCAAGAAAAAAAGAAAAAAATCCTATCTAAAATCTAGTTTTCTTCTCTGATTTTGAGATTATCTTTTAATACTTCTTACAAATAATGCATGTAGATTATTTTGGCTGATGATGAACAACCTTCTTCAATCAAACAAGAAATTCTTGATAAGATTGCCGCATTAGTTGCTGCTGCTTTTGGTCTTGTTGCAGCACTTGCATGGAATGATGCAATTAAATTGTTATTCAAAGAACTATTTGGAACTCAAGACCAAGTAGGCCCCATGATCATCTATGCTATATTTGTCACAATAATTGCAGTCATTTTGACAATAATTGTTGCACGTGCTGCATCCAAAGCAAAAAATGTTTTGATTAAAACATATTCGTGTTCTTTGTGTGACTTTAAAACTCAGGTTCAGTCTGAGCTGATGGAACATAATGTAAAAGATCACGCTGCAAACCAAGACAAATTTCTTAGTAAATGATTTTAAAAAATTGATGGTTTGTCATATAGGAAAAAGATCAACACTCCTGTAAAAATTACAAATGCTGCCATAAAATATATCACAACATGAAGTATTCCTATTTTTTTACTGAGATAATTGCCAACAAATATCATTGAAATACCCATCAATGTGACGACTGTTCCTATGATGATATTTGACAATTCCATGTATGTTTGAATTTTTTCCTGCATCTAAAAGATCCTTTAAATTCTATTTTAGCATGACTATTCTCAATGAGTTTGGCCTCTGTTCTATTTTTTTCTGTCTCATCTGTCCTTTTGTTGTCTGCATTCTTGCCTGCTTTTGCACTTGCTGAATCAGGAAACCTCTTTTTTCCATCTCCTTTAAAACAAATTTCAAATGGTATCTCTCCTTCCAATGTGGTTTGCACTGAAGGAAACTCTCTTGTTCTAAAACAATCAAACGGTTTGCCTGCATGTGTAAATCATTCTTCTGTTGAGAAATTAATAATGCGAGGTTGGGCAATTCACGTCTTGCCTGATTATGTTGACGAAAATAATAATTCTGAAATATTCCCTCTTGGAACATACCTGATAACCTCTGAGATGATTGTATATCTTGATGATGTTTCAGGTTATTTGGCAAAGCCCATCGATAATGGAAATTACCCTGGTATTGTAATGATTCATGAATGGTGGGGCTTAAACGAAAACATCAAAGAGATGGCAGATAAACTTGCATCTCATGGATACATTGTTCTTGCAGTTGATCTTTATGGCGGAAAAGTTGCAACTACCTCTGATCAGGCAAGACAGTTGATCACACAATTTGATTCAGATGATGGACTGCAAAACATGAATTCAGCTGTTTTATTGCTAAGTGGGAATTACTCTGTAAGCAATGTTGGTTCTATTGGTTGGTGTTTCGGAGGAGGCCAGTCTCTAAACCTTGCACTTGCTAGTGATAACATTGACGCAACGGTGATTTATTATGGTTCAGTTGTATCTGACCCTGAAGCTTTGTCTGTTATTGATTGGCCTGTTCTTGGTGTATTTGCAGAATTGGACAAAGGAATTCCTGTTAAATCAGTACATGCATTTGAATCTGCACTGAACCAAGCTGGTGTAGAAAATCAAATTCTCATCTATGATGGGGTTGATCATGCCTTTGCCAATCCTTCTGGGGAACGATTTGCTCCTGATGCATCAAAAGATGCATGGACTCAAACTATTTCTTTTTTGGATTCTAATCTCAAATAATCCTTAAAGAAATCAAATTTTTTATGAATGTCTTAAATATTGCAATTTCTTATGAAAATAATGGATAAATCGGATTTCAATTCTTTACTAGTCCAAGATGTTATGACTAGGGCATTAATCAGTGAAATTATCTACTACTGCATTGCAAGTTGCAAAAATGATGGCATAAGGTGGTATCGGAGCAGTATTTGTACAAGATGATGGTAATCCTGTAGGAATTGTAACTGATAGAGACTTTGCAACAAGAGTAGCTGCAAATAATTTACCATTTGATTCTCCTGTGGGGAAAATAATGTCTTCTCCTTTGATTACTATAAATCATAACGAGCCAATTTCTAGTGCAGCAGAAAGAATAACTAGTAAAAAAATTAGAAAACTTGCAGTAACTGAAAATGGGAAGATTGTAGGGATTCTCACTTCTACAGATTTAGTTACACAATTGACAAAATAACTAGAATGTTTTTGTTTTTCTAAGAAATATTGTAACTGATGCCATATAACATCCTGTGGATATCACTTCAGAAATTAAAGATGCTAGATATGGCTCTATTCCAACCTCGAGAAAATAATACAATGTAGGCCAACGTATTCCAAGGTATATTATTTCACCAACTCCAAATGATGAAATCAAAGCCAGTAATTCCTTTTTAATTAAGTTTGATTTCATGGACCTGTATCGTTCTATGTTGTCCCAGTAAAACAACACTGAAAAAATACCAAAATAAATCACATATCCAATAACAATGGTGATTGTTGTATTGAGATAGTTCTCTTGATCTGCTAATAGTTGCGATGCAATTGCAGATAACGATGCTGAAATTACAAAGCAAATGAGAAAATTCCTATTAATTTGTAATAATTGTGGATTTAGCTTCATGTATTCTCTACGGTAAATGTTATTTTGATTCATCTCATAAATCAAACTGTGAAAAAAAGATGCCAATGGGCAAAAGATGAACCAAATATCACATACCATGATACTGAATGGGGAATTCCACAACACGATGATCAAAAACTATTTGAGTTTTTGATATTGGAAGGTGCGCAAGCTGGCCTTTCTTGGACTACTATTCTCAAACGCAGGGATGGTTATAGGAATGCATTTTCTAACTTTGATGCTAAAAAAGTGTCAAAATTCACCCAAAAACATGTGGAAAAACTGCTTCATGACGAATCAATAATACGAAATAAACTGAAAATTTCTTCTGCAATAAAAAATGCGCAAATGTTTCTTAAGATCCAAGAGGAATTTGGCTCCTTTGACAAATACTTGTGGGCTTTTGTAGATGACAAACCCGTCAAAAACAAATTCAAGAAATTATCTGATATTCCCTCTTCTACTGAAATTTCTGAAAAATTAAGCCAAGATCTAAAAAAACGAGGTTTTAATTTTGTAGGTCCTACTATTTGCTATGCCTTTATGCAAGCAATTGGAATGGTAAATGACCACACTTCTGAATGCTTTTTGTATAGAAATAATTTTTAAACCAGGATAATTCTCTAAAATCATGGCAGACGGAAAATTTGCAACATCTGTGTCTTGCATGGATGGACGAATTCAAATCCCTTTGAACAATTGGATAAAGGAAAATTTTTCTGTAGACTATGTAGACACCATAACTGAACCTGGTGTAGACAAAAACATCACAAATGTTCTTGAATCCATAAAAAACAAAGTTGGGATTTCAATCAATGCCCACAAATCTGAATTAGTTGTGGTGTCTGGTCACTATGATTGTGCTGCAAACCCTGTGTCTGATGAAGAACATATCGCTCAAATCAAAAATGCGGTACAAGTAATTTCTTCATGGAATTTGAATGCCAAAGTCATTGGTGTATGGGTTGACGGTTCATGGGCTGTTAATACTGTATAAAAGAATGAATTCAAGATTTTCTCAATTCTCCAAGACTGCTGGACCTGGAATATTATTTGCATGTACTGCAATAGGCGTGTCTCATTTGGTGCAATCGACTAGGGCTGGAGCAGATTTTGGCTTGATGATATTGGGGTTTGTTGTATTGGTTACCTTACTCAAATACCCTTTCTTTGAATATGGTTCTCGTTATGCAAATTCTACACAAACAAGTATCATTGATGGATACAAACAACTTGGAAGGCCTGCATTATGGTTATACTTTTTGCTTACGATTGGATCTATGTTTTTTGTAACTGGCGCTGTAGGGTTTGTGACTGCAGGATTTTTTGAAAATCTTTTTGGACTTGATTTTCTTGGGGAATGGACTGTGATTATCTTGTTTGCCGCATGTGTTGGAATTTTAGCAATTGGAAAATATAACGTACTTGATAGTCTGATTAAGATTGTTGCCATTGTTTTGTTAGTGTCTACTGTTTCAGCATTTTTACTTGCATTGTATAACGGACCAATATCTCCAATATCTGGTTTTGAACCAAAAGATCTTTGGGATGTTTCTGGAATATTTTTTTTGCTTGCATTGATGGGGTGGATGCCAACAGCAGTTGATCTATCAAGCTGGAACAGCTTGTGGACATTGGAGAGGATAAAGCAAACAAACTACAAACCAAAACTAAAAGAAACTTTGTTTGAATTTAGATTGGCATATCTTATTACGGGAATTCTTGCAGTTATGTTTGTTGTACTTGGGTCTTTCATTTTTTATGGCTCTGGTGAAGAATTATCCAATAACAATTCTCTATTTGCACATGAGATTGTTACGTTGTATACTGATACAATTGGGGATTGGAGTTACATTATCTTTGCATCTTCTGCATTTACTGTGATGTTTGGAACGATTATTGCAGTTTTTGATGGATATTCTCGTTCTTTACAAAGAACTATTGAATTGATTTTTACAAAAAAAGAGGAGAAAATACGCACAAGATTTCGTACATTCTATGTGTTTTTCCTACTTTTGATTTCCACAGGTTCGCTTTTGGTGATTTTCCAATTTGGAAATAATCTAAAAGAACTGGTGGATTTTGCAACTGTTTTATCTTTTGTGATTGCCCCGATAATTGCAATTTTTAATTTTAGATTGGTAACTGGAAAACATCTTGATGAAAATCATCATCCTTCTTTAGGATTAAAAATTCTTAGTGTTTCTGGAATTATTTTCCTTATTGGATTTGCAACAATATTTGCAATGTTGAAATTAAATTTCTTTTTACTGTGAAACTGATTGTTCTTTATGTTCGCCTTCAAACATTTTGAACCGTAGAAAATAACGCAAAATCACTGTCTAGATTGCTTGGATTGGGTTAATTCTTTTGTGTTGGTCCTCTACCAGTGCTACTAAATTGTGACTTGTAGAAAGTTATTTTAACAGAGAAAGTCAAGTAAAAATGAAAATCATGAAAATTTCAAAAAACATGCAAAATGCACTAAACAATCAAATTGCATTAGAGGCAAACGCATCAAACAGTTATCTTTCTATGGCATCCTGGTGTGAAATCACTGGATATGAGGGAGGAGCTAGTTTCTTTTATGCCCAATCTGATGAGGAAAGAACCCACATGCTAAAGATTGTTCACTATTTGAATAATCTTGGAGTACAGGCAATTATCCCTTCAACAAAGTTGCCTGCAAGTAATTTCAAGTCTCTGGAATCTATCTTAAAGACTGCCTTGAACAGCGAACAGTTGGTCACTGCTGCAATCCACAAGATGGTTGAAATTGCACAAAAGGACAAGGATCATTCAACATCTGTCTTCCTGGAATGGTTTGTAAATGAACAAGTGCAAGAAGAAACAAAGTTTGAAACTTTGATCCAAAAGTTTGAACTCATTGGACGAGACAAGCTTGCAATTAATGAAATAGATAAGATATTGGCAGCTGATGCTGCAGCTTCGGCTGATGCTCCTGCTTAGAATCTTTTTTTCTAAAATAATTAATACTTCATTATTTTCAATACCACCATGACTGTAACTGTAACAAGAAAGCCTGGTGGGGTTACTCAATTATTCAATACTGAAACTGGCCGTGTTACCTACAAGTGCAAGGCAGAATCAGGATACATGCAAATTGAAGCATTTAGAGGAATTGTAAAATTTACCCAAAAAGGGGCAATGGCGACAGTCACCGGACATATTACCTCCCTTGAATCTTGCGATGTCTTAAAGAAAGATCATTCTGAATACAAACAAGCATTATCTGCAATTATATCTGCCCATAAAGAATTTGCACAAAGTGTTTCTGATTCATACCAAAAAAAAATTCAGAAACTAGAACATGAATTATCTGGACTTTGATTTTAGCCATAAATCATACAGTGTTCACATTCACAAACATCTTGCTCTTTTGATTTTTTTAGACATTTTTTATGTTGTCCTGCCTGACACTGTACACAAATTTCATCGAGATTGTCGACTGTTGTATATTTTTTTGATTGATCAAAACCAAATCCTCCATCTTTTGGGCCTACCATGTTTTTATTGAATCAAGGTTCTATTTCTACTTCACTAATTGATCACAGACTTTATCTTGTCTTGCAAATCTTTCTTGTGTGTTTCAATGATGCCTCTGATTTCAAAGGTATCTGCATATCCTCCAACTGAAGCACGTGTTGCTTTGAGTAAATAATGCAAGGATCCTTCCTCAATTTTTCCAACATAGTATCCGTAAAGAAAATCAATCTCATTTTCGCACTTCCAAATTTGTTTAATTGATGGAAATGTCTGTTTTATTTCTGTAGGTATTTCTTGAATTCTTCTCTTGATGTATTGATCAAGTGATTTCCTAATTGTTGAATCTTGTAACAAACTGGATTTACTTTGTTGATGCTTGCTTTAGTCTTTTTTGTCTTTGGTTTCCTCAGGGTTGTCCCACATGTGCATTGTACCTCTAACCATAAACGAACCTACAATTATGGTGACAAGTCCTGTTACTATGAATAAGAATAATTTTCCGATATCTTTGATGCTTGCCACTGATTACTCTTCATCTTTCTAATTATAATAGTCTGGGGTAAGCAATTAGATTCAATAATGAGTTTGAGGAATTCTTCTCAAATGTCAAAAATTAAACAGATTGCTGCCTGGATTGCAATAATTGGCGGTGGAATTGCATTTTTCTTCTTCTCTATAGAGATGGCTGAATTCATGCGATAACTGTGAAAACTAAATACCCTCTGTCTCAGAATGATGTTTGTGATTACCGAGAACATCAAAGATTTTCTTAATTTACAAAAACTTGCCTATGTTGCAACTGTTTCACATGATGGCAGGCCAAATATTTCTCCAAAAGGCACTGTGATTGGATGGGATTCAGAAACATTAGCTTTTGCAGATATTCGTTCTCCTGACACTATGAGAAATCTAAAAGATCACCCTGATGTCGAAATTAATGTCATTGATCCTCTTTCACGTAAAGGGTTTCTGTTTCAAGGAAAAGCCAGTATAGTTGAGGACGAATCTGTATATGCAAAAATTCTAAACCATTATAGACAAAATGGAGTCAAAAGCAAGATAAATTCCATTGTTCTAGTTGCTGTTTCAAATGTGTCTGATGTGACATCTCCCTTGTATGATGTGGGTATTTCAGAAGAAGAGATTAGATCAAAATGGCAAAAACATTTTGCAAATTTATGATTCTTTTACTGAATTAATATTCTGTTTTAATTTTTCCAGTTCTTTTTTTGTATTTTCATGTCCCTCTCTTTCTTTTTCTAACAATGTTTGAACTGTTTCTAATTCCTTTTGTGTGATATTGAGCTTTGATTTCAATGACCCTACAACTGCACTTGCAGCTTCGATAATCCCTGCAGAGCTTTTTTGGTTTTCATTGTTTATACCAATGAATTCTTTTTCTGAAGGAGTCAAAATACTTGTATCCTCAAATGTGTCTTTCTTGTCTAATTCATCTTTTGCATTATATAATCTGGAATTTGCTTCCTCTAACTCTTTTTCAACTTCAACTTGTTGTTTTCTGATGTTATGTAGTGTAGATTGTTCTTGCACAATTTGCTCTTTTAACTCCTCATATTTTTTTGTGAATTCTTCTAACTCTTCTTTGATTTTAGAATGTTTTTCTTCGGTTACTCTGAATTTATTAATTGATTCTGAATCTTTAATTAATTCTGTTTTTTTGTTTTTCTCTTTGGTTTCTCTATATTCTCGTTTAATGATATCTAATTCCATGTTTTTTTGATTGAGTTCTTTTTTTACCAACATTAGATTGCCTACTGTGGAATCATACTCTTCTTTTACTGAAGAAATTTTTTGAGTAATTTTGTCTAATTCCTGCTGTTTTTCTCTGAATTCTTTTTGAAGGTTTTCTACCTCTGATTCAAGTTCTGTTTTGAGTATTACTTCTTCACTTGTGTCTTCTATTTCTTCTACTTTTTTTTTACCAAAAAATCCCATGTCTCTATCTGCTTTTCTCCAAAAGATGAACCTATCTTTATGCTTTCTTTATCTTCCATCTAAAGAATTTTAGGTAGAATCCAATACTTCCGATAGCGATTCCGGCTATCCATGCAATTGTGCCTAATCCTGCTTTGACTGTGCCTTCCTGTGGGGCAAGAAATAACAACAATGCTCCTAGAATGATTAATGCAAATCCTCCACTGTTCTTTGATCTGTTATGCTCTCCGTGAACCATGATTATGTATACTCTGAAAGTGTTTTTGCTACTTGTTTTCTTCCTATATCTGAAATGAATGGTCCTATTTTGGGCCCTCTTGAAGTTCCCAATATTATTTGATATAGTATTTTAAAGAAATCTTTTGGTTGCACATCATTTGATTTTGCAATCTGGTATATCGTATTTTGAATATCTTCTAGTTCTTTATCCCCTCCTAATTCGTCTACTAGCAATTTCAATGCCTTCTTTGTCGTGTCATCTAAATCAACTTGAGTTTTTTCTTGCTCGTCAAATTCATCTGAATAGTTACCTGCAAGCTCAATGAGTTTTTCTATTTCAGGTTCTGGATTTTTTATTACTCCGTAATCTAGGAGTTTCTTCATCACTCTTTGACCTCTATTTTCTTTGAAGATTTTTGCTAATTCTACTATTAGTCTATAGTTTACATGTGTGCTTGATTGTTTTGGTGGGTTTAGTAGATTTACATATTCGTAAAGCCCTTTTGATTTTGT
>Ga0224506_10001029_pt1 | contig 20601 bp, 18 predicted proteins | sample SF_Jan12_sed_USG_2_FD_169108 | JGI IMG/M metagenome (GOLD analysis project Ga0224506, IMG submission 169108) | Sediment microbial communities from San Francisco Bay, California, United States - SF_Jan12_sed_USGS_8_1 | ecosystem: Environmental > Aquatic > Marine > Sediment | place: USA... | reverse complement strand
CGGTGCCGACGCTTTCGACGGAACCGACGATTTCATTGACTGTGGAGACAGCTCTACTTTGAAGGAAATGAGCGGTCTTACTGTCGAGGCTTGGGTCAAACCAGATGCTGTAGGGGCAATTGGCGCTGGCATAGTGTCAAAATGGGCCAGTTGGACGTCAGGTAGTTACATAATGTGGTGGGGCAGTGCCGGAAACATGGGTTGGGGCGTAATTACTTCTCCTACAACGTATTCTAGCCTTTCTGATACGCCAGTGATCACGGTTGGACAATGGCAGCATCTTGCAGGTATCTATGATGGTTCGCAGATCAGACTGTACAGGAATGCGGCACAGATAGGGACACCTAAGTCTCTGACGGGCAACGTGATGTCTCAAACGACTCCATGTTGCATAGGACGGTATACAACCCCGTTCCTGAATGGCATGGTTGACGAAGTTCGCATCTCAAATGTTTCAAGAAGTATCAGCTGGCTCTCCACAGAATACAATAATCATCTAAATCCGTCAACGTTCTGCACTGTTGGAAACGAAGAAGCCAGAGTTGCAACTGTTGAGACTGCAACCGGAACTGGGACCGCTACATTCGAATCAGACGTCGGCCTCGTACAAAACCTCATAGCAATAAGCGAAGCCGCACTGCCTACAGATGGTAAGCCGGTGTCGGTGTTTCCACACGGGTTCTTCAGCTTCAGGGTTGTGGGACTCACGCCAGGGCAGACCGTCACAATCACCGTAACGCTCCCCTCAATGGTCCCGATTGGCACCCTCTGGAACCAGTACCACATTTCAGTTGGATGGATTAGTTTATCGATAGGGAGTGACGACGGCGACAATGTGATCACCGTCTCAATCACGGACGATGGAACAGGAGACTTCGACCCCACTGATGGAGTGATTCTCGACCCTGGAGGCCCAGGAATACCATTGCCACCACCACCTGTCGGAATTGTAGCCAGATACGACCTTGACGACGAAAACAAAGAAAACGATCCTACTATCGGAACAGAGTTCACCACAGCGATGTACGGGGCTATTTCAGCGTCTGATGATATCTATGCGGTAACTCGAGTAATACACTTGTATGATTATGCTCAACAGATCTTCAGATTCAACATCGGATCTGTTCCAATAAAAGAGTTTACTGTGACATGGGAAGGAAACATTGCTTTTCTGGATCCTACCGGCACCCATTCTAAAGGAATAGAGATATGGAATACCGCAACTAGTAGCTGGGAATATTTTGGCACGGTTTCACAAGTTGGTTGGATGGATGGCGCTCCGGACCCGCCATCAGCAGGAGCGTCAGTCCTCGATGGGAAGACGTGGATGGCTGATGACGAGACTATTTCAAACACCTACTCAGTAGACATAGATGATTACATTGATCATGGGATTGTAACCCTCATGGTGTGGGGGAAAGACAGTCACGACGCTACTATATGCACAAATTATGTCAACCTTGTGTCCGTTGGTGCACCTACACCACCAGTTGGTGGTGTTTGGGTTCCAATAAACAAGTTTGAGCTGTTGGCTCCATGGATAACCTTAGCTTCATTGATGACCGTTGTTACAGTATCAGTTGTCTATGTTAGACACAGGAAGAAAAAACAAACCTAATCTTCCCTCTTTTTTGTCATCTACATCACTCATTTCAACCTATATTATAGATTTTCAGAGGCAGACTCCCTTAGAATGTTATGTTATGCTTCAAACATGTTTTTTCCAACATCGCGCGCTATTGTGGATAGTTAAGTCGCTTTCTAGTGTCTTCTGCTATAGGATTTAGCTTTTGGCGCGCGAAAGCAGCATTCTTATTCAAGTTTCTTACTTATGTAAACAAAGACTAACCATAAAATAACACCGTAGAAAGCGCCATTTAACACTGCACCTAAATATTTGGCGTACTCGTTTGTTGGCTCTCCAATTAGCCTCAGGAAGAAGCTTCCTGGAAATATCAGTGAATGAATTAGTAGCGAGGTACATGTGAACAATAAGAAGAAAGCTATCAGGATCACTAGTCCTTTCACTATAATTTCGCCTCTAAATGTAGAAGTGTTGAACATGTAGGTAAATTTTGTTTATTTCAGATTTTTATATAAAATAAATATTTTGAATCAAGTTTTCCATACGATTCTTCGCGTCTGAAAATCACTTCACTTGTGAAAGACTCATTCAAATCCCGTCATAAAGCGTATACAACTGCTGAATTTTTCCACAACCTTTATATCGTAAGAGATAATATTACAAAAGTAGATATGTACGAAAAGGGACATATTGTATATGTGTAACACAGAAATACACGTGGTGAATGGAATGTTAGAGACCATGAAAAGTAGGATACTGGCAAAGAAGGCACTACTCTTTGGCTTACTCTCTCTTTTCGGCCTAGCAATAGGAATAGCAACGAACATCATCATTGAGACTTTGCTCTTCTGATCGCTAGACAGCATTTCTACCCTCTTCTTTTTCGCGCGCGCTAAAGTATTAATGAAACGTCATGAGACGTCAGAAAGTTGCAATCGCTATCTTCCTTTGATCGGAGCACCGCAGTTTGTGCATTTTTCAGTAGTTGGATCATTCAACGTTCCGCAATTGGGGCAGGGTATTTTTACTACGATTTTTTCCGTTACTTTTTCTGTCACTTTTTCCGTCGGCCTTTCCCTTTCATATCCAGGCATGTACACTTCATTCTCGTCGATGTGGAAGACTATGTCTTTCCTTTGCCGCAGTTCTGATAGCACCTTCACGATTTCACCTTGTGATATTCCCACTTTGGTGGCCAGTTCAGGCAGTGATGTTCTACCGCAGAGCTTCAAATAACCTAGTATTCTGTTTTCTGTGTTGACTTTCTTTTTCAAGTCATAATCACGAATGTATCCACCGACTGCGATCGCCACGCCACCTAGGATGAACGCTACCGCTATCTTGTAGAACTCTTCACCGTTAGTCCCCCACAATACTCGTCTGAAGATTATCTCAATCTCATCGATTGTTTTCGCGTTCATGGACCCTTGGATCAGAGGTATGATGATCCATAGTAGAAAGACTAGTGCTGCGAATATCCATCCTACCCATCTTATGATCTTTCCGACGTGTTCAAGCAGCCCCGTTATTCATCCCTCTACATGAATTTTCTCCTTTTCATCGGCACACATGCTATGGGGAGAATGGTTGAAACACAAGGTTGGGAAAGTTCACATCCTCTTCTTTTTCCTTCCGCTACCATTTCCCCAAGAATTGAAGGGACCGTTTCACCAGATATGATTTGTGAAAAAATCTTCTAGCAGATTCGCATAGAAGGATCTTTTAGAAGAAAAGTCTATTCCTCGGTTCTTTCTGTCGAGTCGAGTATCCGGGCACGTAGACTTGACATTTTAACTCACTTTTGATGACAGCAATTACGTCAAGTATGACGCAAGACTTTGCTATATTTTTGGCAAATTTGCTGGGACATAGGAAAAAGATAACATCAAAAATTGTATCGATCAGTTAAAAAAGTATTATATTATCGAAGAGTACAACAGAGTTGACTGAGGGTGAATAGAGAGCATTTGCCATTTTCTATTGGTATGGTTCTAGATGAATGTGGTCGGTGGTGTAGATGGTTCGCGCGTATAGGAGTAGAGACGATATAATTGTCGATATTCTGAAGGCTGCTTTTGGTGGGGCTAAGAAGACCCATATAATGCAGAGGGCGAACCTGAATCCTTTGATGTTTCACAAGTATTTTCCTGTGTTGTTGAAGAATGACTTGGTCGTTAAGAAGAATGATCCTGACGGGGGCTCAATGTACGGGTTGAGTGATGAGGGGAAAGAGTTTCTGAAGATGTATAGGACTTTGCGCGCAAGGCTTAACAAGGAGGTTGCGAAGGAGCCTGCCTCCCTTTTGTGATGAGCAACTCCACGAGTTTGTCGTCTACAACCATGAAGTAGACTTCGGCTTCCACGTCTAAGCCGTTTTGGATCAAGGTTTCCTGCAGGGTTACGCTTCCGTCGGTGGGTATGCTGATTGTTCCTGTGGACCTTTTGCCCGGCTTTATCCATTCTCCCCGGGGGTACTTCCTAACCCAGGGTTGCAGTTTCACCTTTTCGGTCTGCTCGTCGTAGTGGATGAAGCGGCCCCTGGCGAGATATTTCGCGGCTTCGACAATCTCCTGCATGGGCCATTCCAGCTCCTCAGCTATTTCTGTGACGGCGTGCCAATCCCCATCGTCGATGGCGTAGAGGAGGAAGCGTTGGCTCAATCTCATTCTCCAAGAAAAAGCTTTAGCGGGCCAACCATTTAACATTTCAGAAGAAAATGTATGGTAAAATCTTCTATAGGAATCTCACAGTAAAGTTTCATAGTAAAGTTTGACGGTAAAGTTTCATAGCAGATTTTTATGGTAAAATGGTTCTCAACGCTTTAAAAAAACTGACGCTAAGGTAAATCTTGGTTACAAGCAGCCGGCTGCGTGTGCTAAGCTTGGCATAAGCTTAGCGCGCGTTAAGCTTGGTTAGGCCGGTCTAACCCGTGCTATGACCTGGGGCACGTTAAACAAGCCATAGTCCGGGGGACTAACTGGGGATGAGCCCCCGTTAAAGGGCTGGGCGCCTGTTGATGTGCCTATGCCTGATAGGTCCCCGATAATGAAGAAAGGAGAGTGATAATGAAAATGAACAAGAAACTGTTACTCTTACTTGTGCCCCTGCTCTTATTGCCCTTGTTATCCTTTGGATATGCCCACTTCACAGATAAAGTCGTCAAAAAGTACCGAGTTCACGTAGGATCTCTTGAGGTTGAATTCATAGGAATTCACGTAGATGCGTGTCGAATGCCAGACGTAGACAATGACGGTGAGATTTTCGGTGACGAACTGGTTATTACGACTTATGAGAACCCTGAGGACTGCACATGGTACATATATATCACGGCAGACCCCATCACGGGAGGCTTCTATCTAAACACCACAATGTGGCTGCACAACTCTGGCAAACTTCCATTCGAACTGAGATGGGAAACCATGTGGGATGGACCCAAAGATTACTTCATAGACACTGACGTGGTGAATCCCGATTGGACCAACGCTTTCGATCCTCCAAAGCCAGGCTACAGTGTATTTGGCGGTGCCAATCCGCTTCCAATGCCGCCATGGAGCTTCGCTATGGATGTATATAGATGGCACCTGGGCGACGATGGTGTATATAGAAGAACAGGACCCTTCACGCCAACACAGGTCGATTACAAACCCTGCGACTATCTCGAGATTAAACAACACATCAACTTCAAGCAGCCAGACCCAGAAGCAGGAGTCGGTGAGGATTGGCAGAAAGACTGGCAATGCAAATTCATTAGGCTGTGGGTGGAATTCACCGCTCAAGACGTCTACTGGGACTTCTCAAGCAATCTTGTTGGCGAGTGGCCAGACGAAGAGGGTCTGCCAGCAAAACCACCGTTGGAAGAACCGTCACCACCATAAAGCGACAACAGACAACAGAAACCATCATACCCCTTTTTTAGTATAGGTCAAGTTCAAGGTTGGCGTTAACGATGAACCGTCTGAAGCTGCGAAAGGAAAAGAGAGCAAAGGTTTGCGTAGTTGCTACTCTAATACTCCCAATGCTACTCATCAGCATAGGCAGCACAGTCTATGCAAACATGGTAATGTCCACCCAGCTCACCGCCATCACCAGCATCACGTCAGGCGACCCCGTGATCGAGATGACAGGTTGGGAGATAATATCCCACAACACAATTGACGTAAACGGCAACGGTGTAGTCGTTGGAGACGAATTAAAAATTGAAAGCATAACCGATGGAGCCGGCGAGGTCGTCGCGTTAGACGTCACAGTTGACCCAGCTTTTCCAAACTGGCATCTGGAATTAGCCACAGACATCCACAACATGGTGGACTCAACACCTGTATGGTTAAGCCCACAAATCTATTACCTCGACAGTGAAGGCAACCAGGCTCCGACTGATGAAGATGGCCTCTTGATCCTTTTCAGCATGAGATATTCTGACTCTTGGTACACGAGTGAGGGTGAGCCAATACAGGACATCACCACATACGACGTGTATCCAAGCCAGACCGTAACCCATCTTGAAAGCTTAACATTTGAAGGTCAACTGGAAGGCCAATCCTTCGGCTTCCTCGTGGAAGTAACCGCAACATACCCCAACGGAGGATAGAAAATGAAGAACCCGAAAATCCTTGTAACCCTCCTCATTCCGATCCTGTTCATCTCCATGGGCGCTTACTCCTACGCCCACTTCACAGACACTTTGGTGAAGAAATACAGGCTTCACGTAAACTGCTTCACTGTGGAAATTAAATCTTACAAGGCCGTCAGCCGCTACGACGACGACTTAATAACCAAGTATCCTCCGGACGATGTGCTCAAAGCCATGGGCGGAACAACAACCATCTCCCTCTCAACCAACCAAGCTTTCCCAGGCTGGTACGTCTGGGTCGGATTACTGATTCAAAACCAAGGAGGCTACACCGCACAAGTCAACGCGCCCATCTACGACATCAACGATCCCGCCGGAATCGGAGTCCACACAGAGGAATACTGCTATGGACCTTTCACGCATGGCGAGTTCGTCGCTGCCGACCAGACTGTATGGGGAGGCATCCGATGGAAGGACCTTGAAGAATCCGGACCCCCACCGGGCGGTTCACCACCACCCATGGTGCTTGAACCCTACGGAAAAGCCTACCAAAACAAGATGGTGATGTGGATATACATCCAACTCCTAGACTTAAACGGTCCTCCCGAAGACTTCAAGATCACATTGGAAATCACTATCGACGTCACATTAGCCGAAAGCGTATATGGAGTAGCTCAAGACACAAACGAAGAAATAGGCAGCGACTGGGTTGGCGACCAACCCCCATGAGGCGAGAAAAGAGCATGTTGTCGACACAATTTATCGCCAGACTGATTTGCAATTCAGTTGCAGCGTGCGCGTGTGAGTTGAGTGTGCCTAGCATATATGCTATCTCCCTCCCAACCTTTGTTCACGCGCGCGCACACACATCCTTGTCTGCGAAGAAATTCACGATGTTGTGTGTGTTGGCTGGAAAGACTTAAATCCGAGGTATGATATCGTAATATACACGATGCCCCGACATAAGACGCCCGCGACAGCGCTTATCCTAGTAGTGAGCACTCTGCTATGCACCCTGGTCTGGTGTACCTTAACGCAGTCCATAACCTTACCCAACACAGTTGCCGTCATATACCCATCCTCTTCCACAGTTTCACTTCAAGTGTCTTCGAGTCATAGTGACGCCGGAGCCTGGTGGGACCCGCACGGCGGCTACTGGGAATGGACTCTTGACGAATCTCACGTAAGCGTGGGAGGCTTCACAAATGGTCCCAAATACCACGGAGGCTTGAGGTTCACCAACGTTCAGATTCCCCAAGGAGCAGAGATTATCTCAGCGGTGTTGAAGACCTGCGCAGACCAGACTTGTTATGGGACAGGTGCAAGATGGAACATATATGGGCAAGACGCGGGCGACTGCAACCAATTCTCAACCCAAGAAGACTTCTTGGCAAGACCGAAAACTACGGCGAAAACAGACACAGGATTCTTGTCAATATGGGTCGAAGGTCAATGGTACCAGAGTCCAAACATTTCGGCAATTATACAGGAGATAGTGAACAGACAAGACTGGCAGCAAAGCAACGCCCTAACTCTTCTCCTCTACGGGCATGAAGAGGCGAGGACGACACACGAGATAAGAAGCTACGATGCAGATCCCAACCAAGCCGCCGTAATTGAAGTCACATTCGAAATCGCAGGGTAAAACTTCAGATCCATGCGAAAAGCGACTGATATAGCACGCGCGTTAAATTATGATTAGTTCTTGGATATTCCTGCAGAAATATCTCCTATGTCTGTTCTGTTCCAGTTATAGTCGTGTCGAAGCTGATGCTTGTAATTCCGCTGACGCTTGAAGAGAGTGAAAGAGTCAAGACTGCTTGAACCACTGCGCCAGAGTCCAACACGTAACCGTCACGATTCCAACTCAGTGTCACATAACTCGAAGCTGAAGGAGGGTTCCATCCGCCCGTGGTCATGGTCAGAATCATAGGTACTGTACCTTCATTCTTGACGTAGATAGTTTTAGATGTTGTCTCACCGGGTTCTACATTTCCCCAGTTGATAGAAGATACCTCGTTGGTGGAACCGCTGTCCCAATATACGCCGACTCCAACCGTTTTAACGTACATGGTGTTAGGAATTGTTTGCGAAGCAACGAATACCGCTAGAACACTTGCAGCAGCTGCCATAATCGTAGTTGCCATTACGGCTATAATGATTTTCTGCACAGTTACCAACCTTTCAGAATGGTGTATCGTAAGACTTAATAAGCATTACTGTGTACTCGAACTGCACAAATACACTTCTACAAAAAACACACTCCAGTCAACCTAAACTTATTGAATCACCCTGTAGATACCGTCGTAGGCGCACACCTGTTCCCTCTAAACCCTTATTAATACTTTGGATTCATATCAAAGATCGAAAGGGAGAATGAGCAATGGCGGCTCAATCCAAAAGATTCAACATTGCCACTTCCATAACACTCTTCGTAATCGCCTTTGCACTATGGCAAATCTATGATCTCATCATGTTATACACAAACCCGCCAATCCTAACCATCTCTTTACTTTATTTGACTATTCCATCCCTCATCCTCGTGATGTTTGTTCTCTTCACAAAATTGTCCAAATCAGCCTTGCCAAAACAAGGCTATGGGAAACCAGCTAATCTGTCGACATCAAAATGTACCATTCTAGGCATCGTTTTCATTATCATCTACATCCTCATTTACCTATTTCCAGCCTTCTCGGCTGGCAACTTTTCCGTTCGAGGAGTTTCGACGAGCCCTTTCGCAATCGGACATCGAATCGTCTCCGCCATACTTCTAGGTCTTGCTGCCGAATCTGTCTTTCGTGGCTACATCTTTCGCAACCTAACAAAGAACCTTGGATTCTTCGCTTCACTATACGTATCATCCATCTTCTTCGCCTTGTACAACGTCTCCATCAGAGACGTGATAGGCCTAACTCTCGATGAAGTCGGAATATACGCGTTCACAAGAGTTTTGCCGTCTTTTGCTGCGGGACTTTTCTTAGGATACTTCTTTTACAAGGTGGGGTGGAGCCTTTTGGGTTCCGCAACTTTTGCCATCGGTGTCCGATACTTTCTTTCCCCTATTCCAATCGTCTCCTCTGGAGGATTGGCTCCATGGTGGATGTCTGTCACTCTCGACTCGATGTCATACATCATTTTCATCTTCATCGTAGACTCAATTATAAAGGAACCCGCACACGTTAGAAGAAGATACGGTCTTGGAGAGTGAACAAAAGGCGGTGGCAGATCATGAAGCTGAAGAGTGTAGCGATTCTGTTTGCCCTCTTCCTCCTATTCTTTATTAACCTCCGGTCCGAAGCCTCGCCTGGCAATTTGCCTGTTCACAACATGACGACAGCTCTCAACTACGCAACGATTCAAGAGGCTTTAGACGCGCAGGAGACTCTGGACGGACATGTAATACTTGTGGAGGGCGGAGTATACTACGAACACGTAGTAGTACGTAAGGCCGTGAGACTCTGGGCTGCAACCCACAACGCCATCGTCGATGGCCAAGGCGCCGAAGAGGTGATTTCTCTGAAGAGAAGTGGTGCCGAAATCGTTGGCTTCACGGTAAAGAATGGGAGCCGAGGGATAGTTTTACGCAATCTTCAGAACACCAGCGCCACTGATAACGAAGTTTTCGATTGTTCTTATGCAGGCATCTTCCTTTTCAACTGTTCCAGATGCAACATTACTGACAACACAGTCAGCTCAAACGACATGGCCGGCGTTTATCTGTGGGAGTCCATGCGAAACCTCATTGCAAATAACAGGGTTGCAGATGCCTCCCACGGCATATACCTCCTCGTCCACTCCACCTACAACCTCATCAGTGATAACACAGTCGTCGACAGCCCCCAAGGAATTGCCCTATCATACAATTGCGACCACAACACAGTCAAGGGCAACACGGTATTCTCCAGTAGCGTCGGTGGAATAGTTATGGGAGGAGCCCAGAACAACACAATCTTTCACAACAATCTTCTCAGCGCTAGGGCAGCTTGGAGCTATGGGGACGCGTCAAACTTCTGGGACAGCGGTCGCGAAGGCAACTTCTGGAGCGATTATCCGGGAAGCGACCAGAATCGAGATGGCATAGGAGACACTCCTTACGTAATCGATGAGAGAAACAGAGACCAACACCCTCTGATGGGTGCATTCAACAGCTTCAACGTTCGTTGGCAAGAGAAAACCGACCGTGTAACTGTAATCAGCAATTCCACCATTTCAGACTTTAACTTCAAAACGATCGATGCACTGGAAGTCATGGAATCGATAGAGTTCAACGTCTCGGGAGGAGACACTTACGGCTTCTGTAGAGTCATGATCCCCATATCGCTGCTGAACTACTCGTACACGCGGGTCAACGGAGAAGACGTCAACACCACCATACTGGACGCTTCAAATAGCACACACACATATCTGTATTTCACATACAGTATCACAAATGCCAAACACGTCACGTTAATCCCGGAATTCCCGTCACCTTATGTTTGGTCCCTACCTATCATTTCCGCCACCCTCGCAATTTTGTTCTTGAAAAGAATAGCGAGACGAAGTCGCAACCTATATATGCCCAAGTCCAGTTGTAAGTCTCAAAGATTAGAGCGTAGAGTGTTGGGAGAAAGGAATCTTTGAGCAGGACTCTTTCTCGGAGGACATCCGTCACTGTTCTGCTTGTCTGTTTCTCAATCTTGACTCTGATGTCGATCTTGATGTTATATTACACTCACCAAATTGAACTGGAAAAGAACACGGTCGCTATACTGTATTCGTCTGAAAGCTATGGAGCATTCGACTATACGGCCTTACTCAAGCCTAACACAACGTACAACAAGACAACCCTGGAACCCGGCGAAGGACCGATCTTCACTCGAATCGTTGACGAAATCGACGTGGAGTTCACCTATGCTTTTCAAGGCAGCAAACCTGCAAACCTGACGGTCAACTACGGCGCAGACGAATATGTGGAGACGCCGACCGGTCAAAAGAAGATCGGTGAGGTGAAAGAGCAGGCGCAAAACGCAACAGGAACTAACATAAACTTGTTCATCAGCGACATTCCAGCAATCAACGTTTCGTCAGTTCAGAATCTCGTCAAAAAAATCATGGAAGAAACAGGGATTAACATCGTCAAATTCAATGTGACTATAAACGTGCAAGTGAACATCCACATAGACGCAGCGGAAGCATCAATCAACGAATCGTTCAACCCACAGCTCAAAATGAAGTTCGGATCTAGCTACGGTACCGGAGAGATCATAACTGTCGAAGGCCTTGAACACACCGAGAGTGGACAGAGGACAGAGACCAACACAATATACCAGCCTTGGGTGAACACACAACGAAACATCTCGTACATAATGTCCGTCGTATCTTTTCCAGCCCTTCTAGGCGCCCTTTGGGCCCATCAGAAAATCAAGCCGCCCAAACTGAAACCATCAGACGCCCTGATCGAAGAACTCATCGAACCCTTCAAAGAGATCGTCAGCGAGGCTGAAGAACCACAAACCCAGGCACATGCAACCAGAATCCTCATGAAAACCTGGGAAGACCTGGCCAAAGTGGCTGACACACTTTCCAAGCCGATCATTCACACTCGCGGGACTTCAAAAGACCACGTGTTCTACGTGGTGGACGGAACAACACGATACGAATGTACCCTGAACGAATCAACACTTATCGAAAAGAAGCAGAAAGAGAACGCAGAATAATCACCGATCCAAACCATCAAGCTAGCTAACGATAGCTTATCAAAGAATGGAAAAAGGGAAGGGTATAGAACGAAGCTGAAACCGAAACATCGAAGGATCCTAATCAACGTCGCGATAGTGGCCGCTATTCCGCTCACAGTTGCAGGGATCTATTTTGCGGCGCAGGCTGTTCTGACCACATCCACTCCCTTGGTTGCCGTAGCTTCTGGAAGTATGATGCCAACTCTCGAAGTGGGCGATCTCATCATCGTTCAAGGAGTCCCGCCAGGGAACATCAAGATAGATGACATCATAATCTTCAACGCGCCCCAAGGAAGCCGCACGATCCACAGAGTGAAAGAAGTAAGAACTTTGCCTAATGGAACAATCCAGTTCAAAACGAAAGGAGACGCCAACCCAAATGCAGACGCGTACTGGATTTCGGAACAGAATGTTCAAGGGCGGCTTCTATATCGAATGCCGTACCTTGGATGGCTAACACTGGAACCCGCAATCACGGTGATGCTGATTGCAATCGTCATAGTCGTCATCGTTGTTTGGCCTGAAACTCGTCGAAAGCGACATTGAGCAATAACAGATTTGCAGGCGCGCGCGTTTTTCAAGATAGAAGATTTCTCCACAACTGTTATATCAGATTACACTGTTTCAGACTAGGAGAAAGGAAAATGATAAATACTCAGCGCATTTCTCCTAAAGTTCACTCTATCTTGAAACACGGACGGAGTAGCTTCAAATGAACAAGACTCTTTTAACTTCGCTCACAGTATTTTTCCTTATAGCTTCAACTCTTCTTGTGACAACCAAGACGGCTACGGCTCAACCAGACGTCATCTACGTTCCAACAGACTATCCAACAATACAGGAAGCAATAAACGCTGCAAGCGAAGGGGACACCATTCTCATACGTAACGGAACATACTTCGAGAACATCATTGTGAACAAGACAGTGGCAATTGTTGGAGAGAACAGAGACGCTACCATTCTCGACGGACTGCAGCGTCGCGATGTCATCCTTATGACCTCTGACGACGTCAGCATCAGTGATCTGACTGTTCAGAATGGAAAATATTGTGGTGTCGAAGTGTTAAGCTCAGTGAACTGCACCCTAACTAATATTGTGGCCAGAAACAATGAGTTTGGGATAGATCTCTTCGAATCCCGCAATTGTGTTCTCATAGGCAACACAGCAACCAACAATGAACTCGGTCTATCCCTTGGACACTCAGGAGGCAACTATCTGAGAGATAACTCTCTCTACGGCAACGCAGAGAACTTCAACTGTTACCTGCCCGGCACACCACAAAACATTGAAGACTATCTCAATGATGCCGACACTTCCAACACAGTTGACGGTAACCCCGTCTACTACTGGATAAATCAAAACGACGAAGAAGTTCCTTCTGATGCAGGAGCAGTAATCGTCGTCAACTCCACCAACATCAACGCTGCGAGCTTAACTCTGACACACAACAAACATGGCATACTATTCTTTGCCACATCCAACTCAGTTATAAGAGAGACGAGCATCGGAGACAACTCTTTTGGCATTCTCCTCATATACTCTCACAGTTGCACTATCACTGACAATCACCTAGCAGAAAACCGAATGATAGGCGTACATCTTACGAGTTCCAACGACTGTCACACAACGAACAATGTTTTATCCAACTCGCAATCAACCGATACTGCCACCGCCTTCGTAATTGAAGGTTCGCAAGACTTTGAGATCGCAGAGAATCTCATATCCAATAACAGCAGAGGAATCAGCCTCAAGGAAAGCAGCGGCGCCATATATCACAATAGCCTCGTCAACAACACGCAGCAAGTGGTTCTCTCGCAGCCCGGCAACAACATTGTTTGGCACAGTGGTTATCCTTCCGGAGGAAACCACTGGAGCGACTACGCTGGCCTTGATGATCATCATGGCCCAGATCAAGATGTTCCAGGCATTGATGGAATAGGCGACTCTCCACACGCATTAGATGCAAACAACTCGGATACGTATCCCCTCATGGGTCCATATACCGATTTTGATGTCCCCTGGGGAGAAGAGATCCATCACTTCACTACAATCTGCAACTCGGCAATCACGAATTTCCAATGGAACTACGAAGCCAGAGAAATCAGCTTCGCGCTCACTGGAGCCGGTGGTGCAATCGGCTTCTGCAGGATCACAATTCCAATCCGTCTCATAGAAGGCCCTTACACCGTGCTGATCAATAACGACGCAATAAGCTCGGGTGAACTGCCCATTTCCAATGGCACTCACACATTCTTGTACTTCACATATGTCCACGGCAACTACGAAGTTGCAATAGTCCCAAAAATGCTGCATTTAGAGTCGGCGTACCAAGAACTCGTAAAACAATATGATCTTCTTCTAGGCAACTACAGCGCACTAAACACCATGTATCAACAACTGTTGGTGGAGTATTTTGCGCTTCAAGAAAACTCGTCTTCACTTCAGAACAAGTACAACAATCTCTCCTCAGACTTCAACAGCAGGTATAATAACCTCCTGTCAGATTTAGATCATCTCCAATCATCCTACGACCAACTGAACTCGCTATACAATTCACTACAAGAGTTCTACAACACACTACAAGAGTCAACCAGCGAACTTCAAGCAAGCCACAACCAACTAGAAGCAACCATTAGCGAAATCATCACCATCAGAGACCTAACGGTCATACTCACCGCCGCAGCCATTGTGCTCGTAGCAACCACATTGGCACTCATGATAACAACAATCTACTATGCAAAAAGAAAACCAAGAGCAAAAAACGTAAACACGCAGGCGTGAGCGCGAGCGTTCTCTCTTTTTCCTCTCCGCTGTATTTCTCTTTCTTTTCTCTTCTTCTCTTTCTGTTAACCTTTTGACTTTTCTATCAAGGATCTTCCCTTTCTTTTATTGTTCTTCCTTTGATGTCGCGCGCGCGCGCGCTAAGGCGGGCACGTGGCAGTTGACCGTCTTCTACACCTACACATACCTGGACGCTACACACACGGCTGGCGATTTTGCAACGTTCTCTGTGACGCCATAAAGCCCCATCCCGCCCAGTTTCTTCCTTTTCAATCTAACAGAGGAGCGAGTGCGCGTGCTAGTCGTACAGGTAAGCCAAACCCCAAGGCAAATCAGTTAACTCATATGAACTACTATTTCAAAAAGATATTATCGCTCAGGCTACAAGCTGGTTGTGCGAATCACACCTTCATTCGCCATGCGCGCGCTTTCACAAAATTTCATTAAAATCACTTTTTGGATCTAAGTGAAACTCCCTCCAGAAACTAAAGGGAGACCAACATCATTTTTCCATAACCACAAAGCATCAGCAGTCCTACCTTCTTGTCCTAAGAAACCCAGCTATTCGAACAATTCGAACAACTCAGACAATGCGAACGATTCGAACAACCCAAACTCGCACATTGAAGCGTCGACAGCCATTCTGCCGGCGAAAAGAGCTGGTTGCTGTCCGACCCCTAGTCAAGATTACGAAGCTTATCAGGGTTTTTCTGGAGGCGCACGCGGCTTTTTGCATACCCCAAAGTTTTTGTCTTTCAAACTTGAAGTTTAGCTTGACATATTGAGAGGGTAAGCCATGAGAGCTTTATCGAAAGCGAAGATAAACAGAATTATCGATTTACTTTTTTCCGGCAACTCTTTTCGAAAAACAGCTGGAGAAATGGGCGTTTCAACCAGCAGCGCTCACAAGTATCTTGAAGAGTTTATAGGGGCTGCGGAAGAAGTCTCGATAGAAAAAGCAGCTGCTAAATACAACATTCAAGACACAGTGGATCACCTTTTGGAGTTAGCACAAGAAGCTAGAAAAACAAAAGTTTCAGTACCAAATCTTCTCTCAGCCACCAGATTATACAGGTTCATGAAGGCCCGCGATCTGAAGCCAAGCCAATTGAAGAGCTTTTTGAAAATGTGCGATAAATACCAGCACGTTTTTGCAGACTTTGCTTCCAAAGCAACCGAATTCTATCAGCTGGAAGAGAGAACTGGCAAAACATACGAGGAACTGCCCAAAGAACTTTCAATCATGGCGAAGAGAAGAACCACGCTCAAAGAGGAAATATCGAAACTGCGAGGAGAAATCACTAAGCTAAAGAAGAAGAAAAAACATGATAGGGACGACCTTGAACAGGAACTAAAAATCAACAATCTGGTCAGAAAGGAGATACCTTACGCCTCCGCCCTCAAGAAAACGCTAAGTGAATATGAGTATACCGTTGAAGAGACATCTAAAATTCCAAAGTTTCTCAAGGAAATTCAGGTCTGCAGAGGCAATGCGAAGGTTTTCCTCGAAAGAACTGCAGAAGCAAAAAATCTCAAATGGGAAATTCTTGACCTCAAAGATGAAAAGAAAAGTCTAGAGCCTGTAGTTGAAAGCCTAAAGAAAGAGGGTCTCGAATTTCGAGAAGCACGCGATCAACTTCGAGGCGAAATCGTAAGTTTGAAAGCAACCAAGCAAGAGTTACAAGAGGAAAACAAAAGATTAGATGCAGAAGCCAACAGAAAAAGCAACAAACTTCGCTTGACCCACTGCTTAACTTCAATACTGAAATCCAAACTCACTGATGTGGATGCCCTTTATAACTATGCCTACTGGCTCAAACAAATCGCCAGTGGCAAAGCCCCAGAGTCACTTTCACGCAAACCCCACTATGAAGAAGCCGTAAGAAAAATAATAGCGGACGTCCTCCTTGAATATCTCCATGAAGAGCTGGCTCCTAAGGAAGAAGTGACAAGGCTTGAGAAAGAATTAGGAGACGTAAGAAAGCAGGTTTCGTCTTTTTCCACGGAAAACATTAGTCTGAGAAGCGAGAATGAAAAGCTTTCAAAAGACAAGGGAAAACTTGAGAAACAAGTGGAATGGCTTGAAAAAGAACTTGAAGAGTGCAGCCAGCGATTACTGCAAGAACCAACAGCTCACGCCCCAAAAGACACGAAACTTCCTTTCTAAAAATAGCGCGCGCTTTCTCTTGTCGCTAGCACATTTAGAAGACTATTCTGACGTGAACTCTAGGGCTAGACTTTTGTTCTGAAAGATCTTTCTATGCGAATCTGCTAGAAGATTTTTTCACAAACCATATTTGGTGAAACGATCCCTTGAATTCCTAGAAGAATGGTAGCTGAAAAAGAAGAGGATTCAAACTTTCCCGACGTTGCCTTTCAACCATTCTCCCAATAACTAGTGTGGAATGAAAAAATTTTCATATAGAGGGATGGAAAACGGGACTACTTGACCATGTTGGAAAAATCATAAGATGGGTAGGATGGATATTTGTGGCACTCGTCCTTTTACTATGGATTATCATACCTCTGATCCAAGGGTCCATGAACTCGAACACAATCGACGAGATCGGAATAATCTTCAGACAAGTATTGTGGGGGACTAACGGTGAAGAGTTTTATAAGTTAGCGGTAGCGTTCATCCTAGGTGGCGTGGTAATTGCAGTCGGTCGATACATCCATGATTACGACTTGAAAAAGAAAGTTGGTACAGAAAACAGAATACTCGGTTATTTGAAGCTTTGCGGTAGAACATCACTGCCTGAATTGGCCACCAAAGTAGGAATATCACAAGGTGAGATCGTGAAGGTGCTATCAGAACTACGGCAAAGGAAAGAAATAGTCTTCCATATCGATGAGACCGAAGTGTACATGCCTGGATATGAAAGGGAAAGACCGACACAAAAAGTGACAGAAAAAGTGACGGAAAAAATCGTAGTAAAAATACCCTGCCCCAATTGCGAAACGTTGAATGATCCAACTACTGACAAGTGTACAAACTGCGGTGCTCCGATCAAAGGAAGATAGCAACTGCAACAAAACAGCGGCGCGCGCCACATGAGCTGTCCTGATGCGTGCGTATGCGCTCCTAAAAATTCTCGTCTAAACCTCACAACAAGACTATGTTGATGGGACACGAGAGTCCGAATGCAACATCGCTCTAATCGTTTGCGTTTCTGGATCCCTATCTTTAACGCTTAAATGCTTAAACCAATACCTTGGCGCGCGCGCCAAAAACATAAACGATAACAGGGACGATCTGAAGGGAGCTCTCATAGGAACGACTACTGGCTATTTCACAGCTCTGGGCGCATCGATTCCCATGGCACTAGAAATTTACACAAGCGCGCGCGTGAGATATTTTTTATGAGAGCCTCCTATCCGGTAAAAACATCAAGTATGTTTTGGAATTACGATGACGTTGATGTCGTCAAAGTGAAAATGTGAATTATCCTGTGTTTCGAAACCGATCGACCCGTATAGTAATGGATCGTCATCGGCATATACAACAAGAGGTGCATCATCAAGGAATATCTGAATATTGTTTTCGTTTATTTGAAGTCTTAAGGCATGCCATGTATCTGACTCAATTGTTGTAAAAATCTCTTCTATTATAAAATGACTACCAAGTGGTTTTTCCTTGGCAAAGTAGGCATAATTTTCTCTGATCCCTAAATAGTATCTTCCATTATCACTTAATCGAAAGGTTATATGCGCCGTACCATTAATCATCTTGAACCTTGTTGTGAAATTATAATCACTCCATGAGATACTGCCGGCTATTGCCCAAGAGTGTGTCGACCCATCCAAAACAGCATTATCATCTTCCCGTTCAATGCCCCATTCTTGTCCTAATATCCATCCGGTACTCCCACTTTCAAAATCGCAGATAAATGGTGGAAAAACTATAATATTATCTAGTCCAGCATTTTCGAGTGACAAGCTGCTGGAAACATTGTAGAACATGTTGCCTGATATTTCAATGTTTTTCCATCTCTTGCCAGATTCATCTAGGTAGTTAATTCCCCCGCTGCCATTGAAGATATTGTCTTTGATTTCTACATGCACTGGCCCTTCAGCAACAGCACCATGAATGCCATCCTGTATTGCAAAGGTTTTTGTAACATTGTTGTAATGAATCCCAAAACCACCAGAAAGAATGTTATTGACGATTGTCACATTGACTTCGTCCATAAGCAGAATACCAGTAGTTCCGCTACCCTTGTCAAGTGTATACCCCATATAAGTTATCGGTTTTGGATCGTCTTCATGCTTTCCCTGAATCAGCTTGTTGTTGCTTATTATTGCATTCGAATACATTTGGAGGTGTATTGGACCTGAATTTATCAATGTGTTGTTTTCGATGGTCGATGGGGTTCCATCATAACCTGCATATCGGTTACGATTCCTCCCGTTCTCGTACCTTTAATCACATTATGTCTTATCTTTGCGCTGGAACGTAGCGTGTCGATTCCTTCATGACCTATGTCCTCTATCAAATTGTTCTCTATGACTGGGGATGCGCCGTAAGCGTGAATCCCTCCCCAAAAGATGTGCCTCACAATGCATTGAGATATGGCTGAATCTGTACTCTGCAAAGCTGGTCCAGCATGCATCCACTCGAATATGCAGTACTTTAACGTGCCACTACCCTTAGGTTCAATTACAAAATGATCCCAATCAAGATGTGCGGGAAAACTACTATTGGATGTGAAAATAATCATTTTATCTAGTGTTCCGACAGCATTTATTGTTCCTTCTATACTCCAAGATATGTGAGATTGCGTGTACTCTTTAGTCGCAGACAAATCTTTCCAAACTTCACTTTCTGGGTCCCATGTAAGTTCATCTTTAACATGCTCTTCACCTGTGTGCTGGTCATCGTTGTGAGCGGTCATGTATACTATCGTTCCTGGTTCTATTGTTAAGGTGACCCCTTCAGGAACATAAATGTCACCTGTCACTATTATTGTCCCAGACCATATTTCGTCTCGAAAAATCCTACCGTTCTTTGTTGTATCAGAAACTTTGACTGGACTTGGAGGGATTGTAGTGCGAGGGGAAATTTGATAGTAGATAATACACGCCACTAGTAATGCCACAATCAAAGTTAAAGCAAAGGACAGGTATTTCCGGAATCGCCTTAGCGCGCGCCCAGAGAATCTCACCAACCTCATCACTATCACATTGGTTTAGGTTGCATTAAAAATTTAAGGAAAGAATCGTCTATTGAATGAAGAAAACACTTTCGCATAACAATCTTGAGCTTAAGCTAGTCGTTAGGGTGACGCAATTCGATAGTTTGTTTCTCCATTCTTGTTCATTTGAGGTATAGTCATGGAGAATTGGGCTCCTTTCCCCTGTCTGCCTGTCTCTTTAACGGTCCAACCATACACATCTTTTTCGACTTTATTATAGCGGAACCAAGAATCCGTCGAAAAAGATACGGCCTAGAAGAGTAAAAATGGCGCATACCAATGAGGCATAAACTTAACCGCCGAAAACTTGTCATAAACATCCTCACAATACTCATCAGCTTAGTTTCAGTCGTTGCCATCTATTTCGGTCTCCAAATACTCTTGGCCACCAAAACACCTTTCGTTACAGTTGCTTCAGGAAGCATGAGTCCAGCCCTACAAGTTGGAGACCTAATAATAACACAAGGAACCCCAGCCAGCAACATCCAAGCAGGAGACATAGTAGTATTCAGCTCTCCACAAGGAACTCGCACAATCCACAGAGTAACAAAAACACAAACCCTACCAAACGGAACAATCCAAGTTAAAACAAAAGGAGACGCCAACCCAACCGAAGAACCCTACTGGACACCGGAACAAAACGTCCACGGTCGAGTCCTATATCGAATATCTTACATAGGCTGGCTAGCGGTAGACCCAACAATACCAATAATCATTGTAGTAATCCTCGTAATCATCATTCTCGTCTGGCC
>Ga0224506_10001028_pt1 | contig 20607 bp, 15 predicted proteins | sample SF_Jan12_sed_USG_2_FD_169108 | JGI IMG/M metagenome (GOLD analysis project Ga0224506, IMG submission 169108) | Sediment microbial communities from San Francisco Bay, California, United States - SF_Jan12_sed_USGS_8_1 | ecosystem: Environmental > Aquatic > Marine > Sediment | place: USA... | reverse complement strand
AACAAAATCTTTCATCATCGTACGAGGGATTTGGCTCATTGGTACGGAGCGCTGATTTGTTAAAAAGAATGGTTCATGGCGAGGAAAACTTGCCCGAGATTTTTAGCTTATTTGAATCCAGTTATATTTTAGTGCAAAGCAAATCATTACAACCTGTTCATATTCCAGCATTTGAAACAATAATGATGCTTCGTATTTTGTACCATTTGGGGTATTGGTCTGCGGATGATGAATATTGGCTCGTGCAGGATCCAGTAACTCTGGAGCTTTTGGATCGGATAACCGAACGTGTTCCACAATACATGACTACGATTCGCCGGTCACTGAATATGTCACATTTGTAGCATGGTATAATTTTGTCATATATGGATGATGAACCTATCAAGAAAAAAATAGAAGAGTCAGAATCACGATTGTATAAAACAGGGCAGTCTGGGGTAAACCCTCGCAGAAAAAAGAGAGCCTCGTTGGCTACGTCTCATCGGACTGTTCCGCGGTCATGGACCGCCCAGGAACGCTCATCACCACGTAAACAAAAATCCCTGCCTTCGTCATTGTTTAAAAAAATGTTTTTCATATCATTAAGTTTTTTTATTTTCGCCGCAGCTGTTGGAGTAATTCTTTTCGTTGGTGGGTCAACAACAGTTTCAAATGAAAAAATTGATATCGAGTTGCTGGGACGAGCATTTGCAGACGGTGGGGAACCATTGGATTTGCAGGTGGTTGTTACAAACCGAAACGCAGCAAACCTCGAGCTGGCAGATTTGGTAATCAGTTACCCAGAATCGTCACGCGTCGATAGTCCTGTGACGCGGATTCGTAGGTCACTAGAAACAGTTCAATCTGGGCGTTCACAAACCGAAGACGTCTCGTTGGTACTATTCGGCGAAGAGGGAGACATTCGCACAATCAACGCACGTTTGGAATACCGTATAGCGGGGTCAAACGCAATTTTTATACGAAACGCAACATATGACGTAACTATTCAGTCATCACCTGTACAGATGATTGTCTCTGCTCCAACCGAAACCATCCCAAACCAAACAATCGAATATCGTATTCATATAACATCAAACAGCGCTGACCCGGTAGAGAATATGTTGCTCGAGCTGGAATATCCGTTTGGTTTTGAATTCGACTCGGCATCACCAGAGCCAACATACGGGACAAACAAATGGGCCATAGGAGACTTGCCTGCTAATGCAACTCGGGATATTCGTGTTCTGGGAGTTTTACGAGGGTTCGAAGGGGACGAACGAGCCGTTCGTGCAACTCTGGGGCGTCATACAGAACAAAACAAACGAGACATCACAACTGTTTTCCAAACTCTGGTTCAGTCAACACGTATTCGTTCTGCATTCCTAGAGGCATTGCTCGTTGTGAATGGTCAATCCGGGAGTGCGACCGCAAAACCCGGAGACAGGGTAAGAGTAGATATTGCTTATCGTAATACAACTCCGTTTACGTTGCGTGATGTAGAACTGAGCGTTGACGTCAGTGGTCCAATTTTTGACCCAGCAAACATCGAAGGTTCATCTGGTTTTTATGATTCAAATAGTAGAAAAATAATATGGACAAAAAGCAATTGGCCACAGTTTGGTTCGTTGGCACCTGGATCAGCTGGGGATGTTTCATTTACCTATCGTATCCCTCAGAATATTAGTTTGACCATCAATAATCCAACGCTGGAAATGTCTACCAGCATGAGCGCACGTGATGAAAATAATAAATTATTATCTGGAGATTTTGTAGATAGCGCATCTGTCCGTATTGGATCTATTCTCCAGTTAATTTCAAAAGCCACACACTATAGCGGGGCAATTACAAACAGTGGTCCAATGCCTCCGCAAGCAGGGCAAACGACTTCGTATACAATCAATTGGCAACTTTCAAACACCGTTAATGATGCAAACAATGTCGTTGTAAAAACAACACTGCCTCCGTTTGTGGAATGGGGTGGTCAATGGTCACCAACCAATCAGAATGTTACCTATGATTCATCACAACGACAGGTTACTTGGAATGTTGGAACTGTTAACAGTAATCAAACATCGAATGGTCCGCAAGTTTCTTTCCGTGTCGAGATAACACCATCTAGCTCTCAGGTTGGCACATCAGCCTCTTTGACATCAACAGTGTCATATTCTGGAAAGGACGCATTTACCAGCAATAGTCTGTCTGGATCCAAATCAGCTCTATCAACACGTATTTTAAATGACAGTTCATCGATTGGTATAGATGGGGTAGTCCTGCCGTAGATTTTTGAATGATTTTAAGGTACAGTAGGGTATCTATGAGTGAAAAAACCGACATAACAATGGAAAAAATAGTATCTTTGTCAAAGCGCCGAGGGTTTATTTTCCCTGGGTCAGAGATTTATGGTGGATTGGCAGGAACGTATGATTATGGGCCATTGGGGTCACTACTAAAAGAAAATATTAAACAATCGTGGTTGAACAAATTTGTTCACAGTCGTACTGATATGTATTTTGTTGATGCAGCCATTTTAATGAATCCAAAAACATGGGAGGCAACAGGGCACGTGGATCATTTTTCAGATCCAATGGTGGAGTGTGAGAAATGTAACAAGCGTTTCCGCGAAGACCAACTTGAAGACAAAGAAATCTGTGAATCTTGTGGTGGAAAACTTGGTTCAGTAAAACAATTCAACATGATGCTTCAAACCAAGGTCGGAGCGGTAGAAGATTCAGCATCAACAACATATCTGCGCCCCGAAACGGCGCAGGGGATGTTTGTGAACTACAAAAATATCGTTGATACGATGGCCCCAAAACTACCATTTGGTATGGCGCAAATTGGAAAAGCCTTTCGTAACGAAATTACTCCACGTGATTTTATTTTCCGTGTACGTGAATTTGAACAAATGGAGATTGAATATTTTGTAAATCCAGCAGAGTGGGAAAAATATTTTGAATACTGGAAAGACGAAATGATTGAATGGATGGGTGCGATTGGTTTGGATATGTCCCGTGTACACGACGTCGAGGTGGGGGATGATGACCGTGCACACTATTCATCTCGTACAATTGATTTTGAATTTGAATACCCATTCGGGCAAAAAGAATTATATGGATTGGCATACCGTGGTGATTATGATTTAACTAAACATGCAGATTACAGCAAGACCAAATTACAATACACCGATCAGACAACCAACGAAACATTTGTACCTCATGTTATTGAACCATCAATGGGGATGGACCGGACAATTTTAGCAGTTTTACTTTCTGCATATCGAGAAGATGTTGTGGGGGACGAGCCTCGTGTTTATCTTGATTTCAAACCAAACATGGCTCCCTATAAAATTGCCGTATCACCACTGATGAAAAACAAACCAGAATTGGTAGAAGCTGCTCAGCGGGTATTCGGGCAATTAAAATCAAAATTTGGCAACGTCGTGTGGGATGATAATGGAAACGTTGGTAAACGATATCGTCGTCAGGATGAAATCGGTACACCATTTTGTGTGGTGATAGATTATGAAACATTGGACGACCAGGCCGTGACTGTTCGCGACCGAAATACCACAGACCAAGAACGAATCGCAATTGATGACCTAGAGAATTATTTCGTAGAAAAACTATCATAATATGAAAAAACCAAAAACGACGATATTGAAAAACGGTGTTACCGTTGTGACAGTAGCTATGCCAGGGAACCCAACGGTTACGACCATGGCACTGTGTAATACAGGATCACATTTTGAAACACCAGAAACCAGCGGGATTTCTCATTTTTTAGAACACATGGTATTCAAGGGAACCAAAAACAGAAACAGACGAGACATTATGCATGCATTGGATTCCATGGGATCACAGACAAATGCGTTTACAGGCGAAGAATACACAGGGTATTACGCCAAGGGCGCACAAAAATCATGGTCAAAAATGTTGGACATCGTATCTGATATTTATTTGAACCCAGCCTTCCCAGAAAAAGACCTGGAAACTGAACGTGGGGTAATTTTGGGCGAGATTGATATGTATGAAGATAACTTCAAGGTCAAAGCCGTTATCGAATTTGAAAATCTACTCTATGGTGATCAGCCAGCCGGGATGCCGATTTTGGGACCCAAAGAAAATATTAAAAAATTCACCCGAGATACATTCTTGGGGTATCGAAAACAACATTACGTTGCAGATGCCACCACTATGATTGTTGCTGGTGACATCAATCATCGCGACGTAGTAAAACAAGCGCAAGATTTGTTTGCAGATATTTCGACTTCACGTAAAACAAAAAAACAAAAAATAAAAACTTCCCAGAAAAAACCTGCAGTGCGAGTGCATTATAAAAAAACTGACCAGGCTCATATGATTTTGGGGGTTCATGGGTTTTCATATGGCGACAAGGATTTGGTTGTTGGAAATGTTTTGGCTACCGTATTGGGGCAGGGGATGAGCTCTCGATTGTTTGAAAAAATCCGCGAGGAATTGGGATTAGGATACTACGTCAAAGCCTCTCAAGACGCATTTGTTGATGCTGGGTCTTTTGCTGTGTTATCTGGGGTTGATCCAAAACGCATTGATACTGCCATTACTGCAATTTTAGATGAAATTCGTCGATTCGTTGATGAATCAGTAGGAGACAAGGAGCTGAACAAAGCAAAACAATATTTGATGGGGAATCTAATGATGCAATTGGAATCATCAGATAGTGTTGCCGAATGGTTTGGGTTGCGGTCAGTTCTGAAACAGGATCTGGTAACCCCAGCAGAATATACTAAACAAATCCGTGCAGTAACATCTGCAGACATCAAACGTGTCGCTAAAAAACTGTTTGTTGATAAACACTTGAACCTATCAATTGTTGGTCCATACAAAGACGACAAACGTTTTAAAAATATTCTAAAATTCTAAACTTGACTAAAAAAATGGATAAGTATATTCTGTTTGTGAAATAAAGGTTTTTTGTGTCAAAAAATCCGCAGTACCTCATAAAAATATGGGCAAAAACCACCGATACTTTAACATTATCAAAGTAAATTGAAAGTCATTATTGCTTTGATATTTAATTAATTGGTGTGAGTCCCAAAAAAGACAAAATGATAGGGCTTAATTGAGGTTTTTAAACATAGAAAATACTTTTATTTCACATTGTTTTTTAAAGTTGTTATAAAATCATTACAATTTGATGACACTTATTTGTATGATTTATGATAAAAGTCTCGGATTTATCCGGGGCTTTTTTTGTGCAAAATTTTCTCATTGGTACATTTAGGGATATTCATGGTATTATTTGTGTATGAAAATACCTCAATCGCGAACAATAGATATTTCTCCTAAAAGTATCTTTTTATTTTTGGCGATAATCGCCGTTGTCGCTGTTTTATGGCAGGCAAAGCAGATTATATTACTGATTTTGACATCGGTCGTTTTAGCGTCGTTCATCGAGAGACCAACAACATGGTTAGAAAATCATAAAATCCCACGAATCGTTTCTGTATTGTTTTTTTATCTCATAGGGTTTGCTATTTTTGGCAGTATTTTATATGTCTTTGTCCCATTGTTTTTTGATGAACTAGGAAGTCTTGTGACTCTTATCCCTGCAGATTCACAGGCGGCTGTTGTTATTGATTTTGTAAAAAATGGAGGTTTCTCGCTGGGTGTTGATGGTGCCAGGCAGGCTTTGCCGAGTTTAGGAGGGGATATTTCAACCGGAGGATTGTTTCAGGCAATTTCTACATTTTTTGGTGGGGTATTGAACTTTGTTTTAGTCTTGGTTATTTCATTTTACTTGGCTATTCAAAAAAATGGAATTAGTCATTTCTTGCGATTGGTCACACCAATACAGTACGAGGGACGAGTTATCAGTATTTGGAAGCGCACACAGGCAAAAATTGGGGATTGGTTCAAAGGGCAATTATTTGTTGCGTTAATACAGTTTATGCTTACATTTGTTGTTTTGACACTAATTGGAATGCCGTACGCACTGTCTTTGGCTTTGTTGTCTGGTATTCTGGGGATTATACCGTATGGAATTGTGTTGGCTACGATACCGGCTGTGGCTGTTGGATATTTGTTCGGTGGTGTCAAGATGGGAATTATTGTAATGGTATTATATTTTATATTTCAGCAATTGGAAAATTATATATGGCAACCGGTAATTATTCGTCGCACCACAGGGGTTCCATCGTTGATGGTTCTGCTGTCATTGATTATCGGAGCCAAGCTGGCTGGTGTATTGGGGTTGATTCTGGGAATGCCGGTGGCTGTTCTATTGATAGAGCTCATGCGTTCGTACGAAGAGCGAAAACTTGCACAGATGAAGGTCTCGGAGTAATATCGTTATCATGTCAGACAAAAAACCTTTTTATATAACAACAACACTGCCTTATCTGAATGCTAGCCCGCATGTGGGTTTTGCGATGGAAATCATACGCGCTGATGTGGTCGCCAGATACAAAGAGGCAACAGGTCACGAAGTATTTTTTAACACAGGAACAGACGAACACGGGCAGAAAATTTATCAAAATGCCATAGATGCTGGTAAAACCCCGCAGGACTTTACAGATGAAATCGCAGAACAATTCCGTGGTCTAAAAGACAAGCTGGGAATTTGGGATGGGCTGACTTTTATTCGGACTACAGACAAGCACCATGAATCATCCGCACAGATATTTTGGGGGCGTTGTTTGGATAATGGATATATCTATAAAAAAAGCTACACAGGTTTATATTGTGTAGGTTGTGAATTGTTTGTTACTGACAAGGATTTGATTGATGGAAACTGTCCAGAACATCCAGGGCAAAAACCAATCGAAGTCTCCGAGGAAAATTATTTTTTCAAATTCTCTGCGTTTCAAAAACCACTACTTGAATTATATGAATCACGTCCAGATTTTGTGGTTCCAGATTTTAGATTCAACGAGATCAAAAAATTTGTCGAAGGTGGACTGCAAGATTTTTCAATTTCACGTGTGGCAGAAAAAATGCCGTGGGGGGTTCCAGTTCCTAGGGACGATAGTCAGGTTATGTATGTCTGGTTTGATGCCTTGGTGAATTATATATCGACATTGGGGTGGCCCGAGGATAATGATACATTTGAGAAATTCTGGACAAATGGAACACCGACTCAGTATGCCGGCAAGGACAACCTGCGTCAGCAGTCTGCAATGTGGCAGGCAATGCTGATGGCGGCTGGACTACCAACCAGTTACCAGATTGTGATTAATGGTTTTATTAATAGTGGTGGACACAAAATGTCTAAATCGCTAGGTAATGTGATTAATCCCTATGATATTGTCGAGAAATACGGAACTGATGCACTGCGGTATTACTTGTTGCGCCATGTTAGCGCTTTCGAAGATAGCGACGTAACTATGGAAAAATTTCATACGTTGTATACAGCAGATCTGGTAAACGGTATAGGTAATCTAACCAGCCGATTGTTGAACATGGTTGAAAAATACGAGGTGGAATATGATGCAGATGAATTGTTAAATGATAACACTGTGTCGCTAGAAATATTACGTCCGATGCAGGATGCCTTTCGCCATGACAGAGCCATGGAGGAAATATGGAATAATAACGTAAACGTTATTGATAAAAATATCACAGAATATGAACCATTCAAGAAAATAAAAACAGAGCCGGAAACAGCAAAAGAGTTTTTGATAGAACAAGTCAAAACATTGGCAAACATATCGTTAATGTTGCAGTCATATATCCCAGAAACAGCTCAGAAAATCGCAGATGCAATTCGAGCAAAGAAAAAACCCGAAGAACCGTTGTTTGGCAGGGTGGAGGAATAATTATGAAATACGAATACATTGATACACATTCACATTTGAACCTGAATCATTTTGATAATGATCGGGATGATATTGCGCAGTTGTGTGCCGAAAAATCTGTAGTAACGATTACTATTGGAACAAATCTGGATGATTCAAAATTGGCGGTAGAGCTGGCTGATAAACATGATAATTTATATGCAATTGTGGGAATTCATCCAACTGAGGTTGGCAAAGTAGGTGAGATTGAACCTCACTCACTTGAAAAATTACTGAATAATCCAAAAGTCGTCGGAATTGGTGAATGTGGTTTGGATTATTTTCGTTGCCCTCCAGAAATGTATGAAAAACAAGAAACAGTATTCCGATCGCAGCTGGATTTAGCGACTGAGAATGATTTACCTGTAATGCTACATGTTCGTCCATCACAGGGAAGCATGGATGCGTACATAGATGTTTTGAAAATCTTGTCTGAATACAAAAAACAACATGGCGATATGCTGCGCGGGCAGGCTCATTTTTTTGTGGGAACAGCAGATATTGCTCAGCAATTCATAGATTTGGGATTTTATATATCATTCACTGGGGTAATTACGTTTACATATGATTATAATGATGTGATAAAAATGGTGCCAGGTGACAAAATTTTATCCGAAACAGACAGCCCATTTGTAGCCCCGGTGCCATATCGCGGTAAACGCGCCGAACCCTGGCAGGTTATATCAGTTGTAGAAAAAATCGCAGAAATACGCGATCAGGACCTGGAAACCACCAAAAAACAACTGATGGATAACGCAAAAGAACTGTATAAAGTTTAAATTGACTCCGTAGTCTTTTTCTGGTAGATTACATCCACTACTAGGTCTCGGCCTGGTATATATTACAAGATAAACCTCGCAAACTTCTGCAGTGAATCAAGATTCCCGCCTACACGGGAATGACGCTTGGAGGGGAGTGAGAATATTTATATGGCAAACAATAGTGAAGCTATTGTAGAAGACATCTCGATGCCTCGTGTTTACGAGCTGGGATATAATCTTCTTCCGACTGTGCCCGAAGCCGATGTACTGGCCGAGGTCAAAAAAATAAAGGACAAGATTACCGAATTAAAAGGAATCGAAATTGATGGCGAAGAGCCGTTGTTGATTGATCTTGCGTATGACATGATCAAGATTATCGACAACAAGCGTATTCGTTTTTCACAAGCATATTTTGGATGGATCAAATTTGATCTTTCTCCAGAGATGATGACCGAATTGAAAAAATGGTTGGATGAAAATTCAAACATTTTACGTCATTTGTTAATAATCACTGTACGTGAAAATACTCGCGCACCAAAGAAATATCTTGGGCGTAAAAAAGAGGTATCAAAACGTGATGATGCCGCAGATATGGTTTCTGAGCTACACGACCCAAAACGTGTTGCGGAAGAAACAGAAAAAAAGAAAGATGAACCGGCTCAAATCGACGAAAATAAAGTCGATGAAAAAATTGACGAGCTGGTTGGTGAAGAGTAAAATATATACAGTTATTAACTTAAGCACCTTTTTCTAATATGTATCTGAACAAAGCACTTATTGCGGGAAACCTAACACGTGACCCAGAACTGAAATCATTACCATCAGGATCAAAGGTTACCACTTTTTCTGTGGCAACTAACCGTGTTTGGTTTGATGCAAACAAACAAAAACAAGAGGCAACAGATTATCATAATATTGTGGTGTTTGGACGTCAGGCAGAAACTAGCGCACAATACCTAAAAAAGGGAAGCGGTGTGTTAGTCGAGGGGCGTATACAAACACGTAGCTGGGATGGACAAGACGGAAAGAAAAATTACCGAACCGAAGTTGTTGCCGATCGTGTACAGTTTGGAGCTCCACCACGTGGTGGAGACGCCGGAGGAGCACCAGCATCGTCTCCATCTGGAAACAATGCTCAGCCTGTTGCTAGCGCTCCAGAGATGGTAGATTATCCAGACGCAGATGAAAACCCAGAAGATATTCCTTTTTAGATTTAAATTATTCACCTTAGATTTGTCGTTCTGAATTTATTTCAGAATCTAACATCAAGATTCCCGCTTATGCGGGAATGACATTCAACCTTAATTATGACAAAACAATGTTTTTTCAAGCAAAATGGTATCAAACATGTTGACTACAAAGATCTTGATATATTGCGACGATTCATTACATCTGCTGGTAAAATAATGCCACGCAAGCGTAGTGGAGTGTGTTCAAAAAATCAACGCAAGCTTTCAGTCGCCATCAAACACGCACGATTCATGGGATTGCTCCCATATATCGAAGCGTAACGATAACAAAAAAAATCCCTGAAAGGGGATTTTTTTTGTTATACTGGTAATATAACCGTTAATCAAACGTCATAGTTTATATATGAATAAAAATAAAGGATCAGCAATCATAGCTCTTATTATCGCCGTAGTCGTTATCGCTGGGGTGGGTATTGGTGTTGGAGTTGGTGTAAGCCAGAAAAACCAAAACAAACAGCCAATCCTAGACGAAACACCATTTGACCCATTGAATGGAATAACAGACCCTCAAGAGCAACCAAATAATGGACAGGTTAATAGCCAGCAACCACCCGCAGGGCAAACAAACTATTCGGATAACGGAATTAGTTTTACGTATCCAGATAATATGGTTGATGAATATAATTGGTCAAACCCATTTATGCCAACAGGCGGGTCAGTTCAACCGAATGCTCAGCATTTGATAACCATAACTCGTTACATAGATGAAATATACTGTACCGCTGCTGACCCTAGTGAGCGCCCGTGTGATCCACAGACGCGCAACCCATCAATCATGTGGCATATTTTAGACACTCCTATTACTCAGATTGCTAATTCTATCAGTGTACCAACTCAATCGATAAACTTTAATTCAGGATCAAATCAATATGCTGCAATATCTTTTGATTTTGGAGTAGAAGGAGAAGGGGTAGAACAATATCTTATTGATTTTGGAGGCAACAAAACTTTGTTAGTCACTCAGAGATACATTGACGAAGGATCTCTTCCTGCTTGGTCAAGTGTTCAAGACTTTTTAACACGCTCTCAACAGCGCGCTCTTACTCACAGTATTTTGGACACATTGGTGTTTACAAATACTTCAGCAACTAACCCAGGTTCACAACGTCAGTCAAGCCAAACTATGGATATTCAGCTATATTTTGGAAACAATATAACAGACCCAGGAGTTCTGAATTGTCAGACAACCTATCCAACCACCCGAACAATTCCGCAGACAACAGGTGTTGCTCGCGCTGCCTTGGAACAATTGATTGCCGGCCCAACACCAGCCGAGAGAACAGCAGGGTATATCACATCAGTCTATTCAGACTTTACTATCGATTCTTTGAGTGTGTCCAATGGAACAGCTTTTGTGAGCTTTAGTGCTCCAAGTGGTTTCGGACCAGGTGGAACATGTGGGTATGCCATGGTTCAATCACAAATTAGAAATACACTAATACAATTCCCAACAATTCAACATATAGAGATTGTAGAAATAAATGGATCTCCAGCTCAGAACACACTGCAGGCGCTGATTTAAAAACTTCATACTAAAAAACCACCCATCTAGGGTGGTTTTTTGTAATAAAAGGGAAGCTTGTACGTTATCTATAATACAAGGTAAATATGCAAAAAATAATAGCTTGACAAAGCTATCGTTTAATGCTAATATTCATTTTATGAAAACTCGAAATTACAACTGTATGACTCATTCACCTGCATATATTGTGCTAGGCGCTTTTGACATGCAAGATATTTCGAGTATTTAATCTCCTGGGGGAAGAAAATTAAATATTTTTTAATGTCTTGTACATAATACAAGGCATATTATTTTTGTTCATTAAAATTAAATAAATCAAAGAAACTATGGAAAACATGACTAAAGTACTCAGAAAGTATACGAATTCTATGAAAGAATCCATTAATACTCTTGTTTGGGTGTGGCAAACTCTTATTGATCCCGGTAGCAAGAAATTCGCATATCGTGGTATTTTGGGACTTATTATGGGTGGATCACTATCTATGATTGTCCCTTGGATTCTTGGAGAAAGGATTATTCCGATTATTCAAGCAGAAAAATACATGTCTCAGACCGTTTGGTTCTGGTTCGCGATTATGGGAATTGCTGTGATTGTGTCTCGTTCGGGAATGTATTTCTTTGAAAGAAATAGAGAACGACAGGCAGGTCTTAATTTGGGATGCATCGATGATGTTATTTCCAAAAAGATGTTTGAAAAATCTCTTGGGCAACATGTTCGAGAGAAAAAATATCTTGGAATAGCGAATATCGAAAAGGGAAGAGCTCGCGTTCAAGCGGTATATGAAATGATTATGTTTCAGGCATTGCCTGTATTAAACATGATTTTATTTTCATTCTTGTTTTTATGTATCATGAATCCTCTTATTGGAGGTATTGTGAGTATCATATTCGTTGTCTATGTATCGTGGTCCCTATATCTGAATCATCATGTTTCTATTGTAGGAAAAGGATTAGACGAGGAATTTCGAGCTATAAACAGACATCGCGTAGAACGTTGGGAGAAATCAAGCCGGGTAATTATATCAGGTCAGGCAAAAACAGAGGTACGCCTCACAAAAGAAAAGTTCAAAGAGATTATTTCTCGAGATCTTAGTTTTTGGCTCTGGTTCATTAATCAAGCAAGCTTTCGAGGGACACTGTCTCGACTATCGATTGTGGCTATTATGATTGTTGGTATTTGGCAGTTCACCAGAGGCGATATCGCTATCGGAGAATTGTTGCCAATATTTATGTGGTCGCAGAACATTATCGATAATTTATGGCAAATTGGACATATTGAACATCAGGTTAACTGGAATATGCCATCGATTAAATCTTTGCGCTGCGCTATTGAATTACCCCCTGATATTGTTGATGCTCCAAACGCGATAAACTTACCCAAAAAACCCATTAACATTTCTTTTGATAATATATCGTATGGATATGCAGGAGAAACCGTTATTCGTGACATTTCTTTTGATATAAATACAGGAGAGAAAGTTGCTCTTATTGGACCAAGCGGTGCAGGCAAGAGTACACTTGTAAAATTACTGTTACGAGCCATGAATCCAGATTCTGGTGACATTATCGTAAATGGCACAAATCTCAAAGATATCAAAAGAGATTCTTGGTGTGGTGCTCTAGGGTACATTCCTCAGAAACCAGTTATATTTGACGGGACCATTCGAGAGAATTTATTGTATGGGGTTCCCTATCAAGATCGAGAAACTCCTGAAACAGCCAAACTTCTTAAGGAAGTAATGGAAAATCTTCAGGTAAATTTCAGTGGACGCATGGATACGGGACTCGATACATTTGTGGGATATGATGGCCTTGAGCTTTCAGGGGGAGAGCAACAACGTGTGGCAGCTGCTGCAGCGGTGATGCACCAACCCCGGTTTATGATTATTGACGAAGCTACCAGCTCTTTGGATTCAGAGACTGAGCAGTCTTTTCAGTATGGTCTCGAAAAGATTTTGACAGGAGAGAGAAGCGCAATTATTATTGCGCATCGACTCAGCACTCTGAAAAGATGTGATAAATTTATCGTCTTGAGACCTCTCCAAGAAGTACAAGAAGGAGAGAATCAGATAGAAGCAATAGCAAATTCTTTTGAAGAATTATATTGTGTGTCAAAAACATTTCAGAAGTTAGCTAATGCACAAGGCCTTATGGTCTAATGCTAAAACCACCTCGGTATGAGGTGGTTTTTTTGTTTGGTTGCATGTTCTGTACACACGTTGTACACACAATGTGTGTACAAGACTTTTTACGATTTTTCTGCGCGTTCTACGTATTCACCCGTTACCGTGTTCACGCGGATGATGTCACCTGGATTGATAAACAAGGGAACGTTCAATGGTGTTCCGTTTTCCAGTGTGGCAACCTTGTTACCGCCTGTGGCGGTGTCGCCCTTGATATTTGGGGGACAGTCTTTGACTTTGAATTCTATTTTCATAGGCAATTCGATACCGATGATGCTCTCCTGGTCATCGTATTCGAATATCAAAGCTTTGACGATTTCATTTTCGCGAAGGAATTTCAGATTATGATCACCGACAGTTTCGACGGGGATTTGAAATCGGTCTTTGGGATTATCGGGCTGCGCAAACCACATTTCGTCTTTTTTCTGGTACAAGAATTTGATGTTCTTTTTGCTGATGTCCGCTTCTTCGACTTTATCTGATGTGCGAAATGTAGCGTTCACACCGCGTCCATTTATCAGGTTGCGCATCTTGACCTGATTCTGGGGTTTGCGTTGCTGTGTGCGCGCTACGTGGGCCGACATAACCTCGTAGGGTTCGCCCTCGTAGATAATATATTTACGTTCTTTGATTTCATTATAAGTTAACATATGAGTTTAGTTTTAGCACAGCAGAGATCTTCTGGCAATTATTTATCGTTATCTGCTTTCATTTCGGCTTTGATTTTTTTCATCAATTCATTTCGGTATTTCTTGTTTTCTTTGTTTTGCAAGAATTTACGCGCCGCATCATATCCCTGACCGATGGTGATTTCGTCGCCTTCTTCGGGTTGATATTTATAGAACGCTCCGGCTTTGCGGATGACTTTGTATTTTTCTCCCATGGCCAACATTTCACCTTCGGCGCTGATACCTTCGTTGTAGATGATATCAAACTCGGCTTGGCGGAATGGGGCAGCGACTTTATTTTTGACAACTTTGACGCGGTGACGACCACCAACGACTTCCTCGCCTTTTTTGATTTGGGCAATACGGCGGATATCCAAACGAACCGATGAATAGAATTTCAAAGCTTTCCCCCCGGTGGTGGTTTCTGGTGAACCAAACATCACTCCAATCTTCATACGGATTTGGTTGATGAAAATAACCGTGGTCTTGCTTTTGGCGACAATGGCGGTCAATTTGCGCAGAGCCTGTGACATTAAACGCGCTTGTTTGCCAACATGATGAGCCCCCATGTCTCCCTCGATTTCATCTTTGGGAGTCAATGCTGCGACACTGTCGACTACAATCACATCGATTTTTCCACTACGCACCAGACTTTCTGTAATTTCTAGACCTTGTTCACCGGTGTCGGGTTGGCTGATTAACAAGTCGTCAATTTTCACGCCCAATTTTTTAGAATATTCTGGATCCATGGCATGCTCGGCGTCAATAAACGCACAGATACCTCCAGCCTTTTGAGCTTCGGCAATAATATGCAAAGACAGTGTGGTTTTACCAGAGCTTTCTGGTCCGTAAACTTCGATGATACGTCCACGGGGGACACCGCCGATTCCTAGGGCATTGTCCAAGCCAATAGATCCGGTAGAAATTGAATCAATGTTTACTTTTGGGGTTTCTCCAAGTTTCATGATTGACCCCTCGCCGAATTTTGTCTGAATCATTTTGATGGCATCATCCAATTCAGGAGAGTTTGTTTTGTCTGCTGGTGCTTCGATTTCTGCAGAAGTTTTTACTGTTTTTTTGACGACTTCTTTTTTTGCTACTTTTTTCTTGGCTGACATAATATAAAAAAATTATTGAGTAATGGTGGACGTGCTGCTGGTCGGTAATTCGGTGAACGTTTGATTTTCTTGGGTGGGCAAATCAAGACCCTGCGTGCTGGTTGGTGGGGGATTATATATATGCCGAACCAGAGAGTCTTTTTTGCCAAACCGATCAGTGGCATATAGTTCAATTATAGTATAACCAACAGGTATCGCCAACGTTGTAATAAAGTCTCCATTCTGCTCTAAATCTTGCGTTTGTCCGTTTATAAGCAGGTTCTGGGTTCTGGCCGAGTTTCCCGAGACCGTGACGATTGGTTCTGTTACTGTTCCATTATCTGGTTCCAATAACACTATGTTTGGACCGCGAAATAATGGCAGTAGTCGAAATATTGCATAACCAATAATCCCCACTATTACAAAGACAACAAGAGTGCGTAGCAGTATTGTTCTGATATTAGGCCTCATAGAAATTATTCGTCTTCATCTTCGTCTTCGTATTCTTGGGAATCTTCCGGTTCCTCGTATTCTGCATCACCGTTGTCTTCGTTTGATAATATCTCACGAGGTTTAGAGCCTTCTTGTCGACCTATTACTCCGCGTTCCTCTAGCATGTCCATAATTCGTGCCGCTCTAGAGTAGCCAATTTTCAGTCGACGTTGTAGATATGAGGTAGAGGCTTTGCCGGCCTTGATAACTGTCATTTTTGCATCTTCGTATAGATCATCCTCGTCTTCATCATCGATGTCTATATCAACATCAAATATAGTTGTCTCCGGACCATCATCACCCGTTAAGTTTATTTCATCTGGAAGATCTTCCATGTTGTTTTTTATTATGAAATTAACAACGGATCGCATTTCGTCTTCGGATATAAATGGAGACTGCATACGTGCTGGTTTTGACATTTCACCACCACTGAACAACATATCACCGTGACCGATTAATTTTTCGGCTCCTGCAGAATCTAAAATAGTTCGCGAGTCAATTTGTGATGCAACGCGCAGTGCGATACGTGCTGGTATGTTTGCCTTGATCAGACCTGTAATAACATTTACAGATGGACGTTGAGTCGACAGAATCAGGTGTATTCCAACAGCTCGGGACATTTGTGCCAACCGAACGATACCTGATTCCAGTTCACGTGGGTATGCACTCATGATATCGGCTAATTCATCAATAATTACAACAATGTATGGCATACGTTCTGGCAAATCATCGTTGTCTTCGGATTCCTCGTCAAAATCATCATAGGCAGGTTTTACGATATTTTCATGATATGAATCAATATCACGAACACTGCTTTCTTCTAGTACGTTGTAACGTCTTTCCATTTCTTTGACTGCCCATTTCAAAGCCAAGATTGCCTTTTTAGGCTCCTTGATGACAGGCGTTAGCAAGTGGGGGATTTTGTTGTACTGAGTCAGCTCGACACGTTTTGGATCAACCATAATAAATCGCAAATCTTCGGGGCCATGGCGAAATAGCATAGACATGATTATTCCATGAACGGTTACAGATTTACCTGCTCCGGTAGCACCAGCAATAAGCAGGTGGGGCATAGACGAAATTGATTTTGTAAAAATATTTCCAGATACACCTTTACCCAAGGCTGCCAACAATGATGATGGATTGTTTTTCCATTCGGGGCTTGCCAACAATGGGCCTAGGTGTACTTTGACTTTATGTTTGTTTGGTACCTCGATACCTACCAGGCTGGTTCCTGGAATGGGGGCTTCGATTCGGACAGGGTGCGCTGCCAGAGCCAAGGCTAGCTCGTTTTGCAGACTTAATATTTTGGATAGTTTTACTCCTTGGGCTGGTTTCAATGCAAATCGAGTAACCGTCGGTCCGACTGAAATTTCATCCATTTCAACACTGATGCCAAAATTCTCGAGAGTTCTTTGGATTGTTGTTGCGTTGGCCTTGATGTCGCCTACCTCGGGCTTGCCTTTGTCTTTTGCAAGTAACGACAAGGGTGGCGGGGTATAAGTAGAGGGCAGGCTGTATGTTGGTGTTTGGATTTCCAAAACATCTTTTTCTGGTTTCTTTTTTGATTTTCCAATTCCTAAAATATTCATCCCTCGTGATGCGATTGTTGGTTCTGGTTCATCTTCGTATTCTTCCTCGAGTTCATCTTCGTATTCGTCTTCTTCCTCGTAATATTCTTCGTCCTCCTCCTCTTCTTTTTTACTGAACAGACTTGAAATAAAGTTTGGTATACCCAAACTGGTTTCTAGCATTATTAAAATAGAAACAACAATAATTCCAAACAATAGAATTATTGTAAACGGAGTATCCAACCCTCGTTCGATGGGTCGTGCAATCAATCCAACAACCCCACCAAAACCTTTGCCTCCCCAGATTGTTTCCATCAGACCCAAGCTAGCCAGTATTAAAAAAACAGAACTGACCCATTGTTTCGCTGTGACTTCTGGTAGCGAATCTTTGATCATCATCACACCCAGCGTAATTAACAAGATTGGCAATATAATGAATCCATATCCAAACCCAGGAAAAATCACAAAATCAAAGATGGTTGTTCCTATGTTCCCGGCATACCCCAGGCTGGCAAGAATAAAAAATACAGACAAAACAAAAAAAAGCACCGCAAGAATACCACGTCGTGTACCGTCGGCTATTTCCATATTTGGTTTCCATGAAAAGGAGCGTTTTTTCTTTTTAGCCATATAAATGTATGCAGATATTGTAACACGCCTGTGGTTTTTATAGGGATTGTGATTTGAATACAGAAAACAATTGAAAGCAAGATAAAGGACAAGTATAATGGACATACAAGCTTTGATTTTGATAAAGGACATTTATGAAACAACAAAAAGAAAAAATTATAAAGGACACGCAAAAAACAATGGAACAAAGTATTGCCTTGTACAAAGATAAACTGTTACAAAATAACGTTTACATAAAGGACAAGGATTTTTTTGAGCTAACAAAGCGTGGTGAGAAAATCGTACTGGCTTGTTATTTGGTTGCGGATGTTGTGACAGACAAGAAATATTCCGATCGGTTGCAGCTGGTTGCCGACCGATTGTTTGATTGTGTTTATAATATTTCTGGTGGTGATATTGTGGAAAACGATACGTGGGTTTTTGTAATAGAGTCTCTACTTTCTATTGTTTCTATTGGGGTTACAACAGGGCGAGTTTCCGATATGAATGGGCAGATATTAGACCGTGAATTACGTGAAATACTGCGTTCTGGGGTAGCTATTCTAGATAAACAAAATAGTCATTTCCAAGCAAAAGAAACCAACCAGCCTGATATACCTATGTCGTTATTCACACCCTCGAATGTGGCCTTTTCCCGAACAAAAACAGACATATCCGTAAAGGACATTTATAAAGGACATCTAAAGGACACAAAGCCTGTAAAGGACATTTTAGATAAAACCGCCATAAAGGACACCCCAAAAACACCAACAAAGCTTTTTGAAAAGCAGAATCAATCAGCTCGCCGTTTGCAGATTTTGGAGCTCTTTTATAACAAAAAAGAGCTTAATATTAATGAAATTGACGACGCTATGGCCGGAACGAGCAAGAAAACCATACAGCGTGAATTGACAAAAATGATCGAAGAAAATGTCCTTTATAAAAAAGGGGACCGCAGGTGGAGTACCTATATTTTGGTTGATTCTGCAGATACGGGATACAAGGGGCATTTGGGGTAAATGGCAATACTTGACTTTTTCTGAAAAGTGTATTTTTACTGACTTTTGACGTAATAAAACAACAATAAAGACGTCATAACTTGTGGCGTGGAATGCGTCCGGAAACCTTGCAATTACCTTGCAGAATAGTGTCTATAATGCTATAGTGTATGGATAATCTGGCACAAATATTGTGTTCAGGTTATCCACAAACCCATGTATGGGTACTGTAGGAAATCGGATATACTATATAGCAAGCATGTGCGCATTAATGTGTATGTGTTGCGTAGGTGACGTATCCGCCATTCACGCAGTTATTGATTGAACGTTGACAAAATACATAGATTTCCCCTGCCAAGCAGGGAATAATACATGTGATATAAAAACGTATGGATGGCAGAGATACATGCGCTAGGTACACGAACGATATCGTGACCCGCCACGCTTTTGTGCGTTAAACAAAAGCCATTTACTTATTCCACTTAACCCCGAGGTGCCAAGCACTATCATTATCGGGTTAAGTCATTACTCGTTGTACATTAAACAATCACTCGTCGCGATTGTGTACAACAAAACTTGTACAGAAAAATATTGACATTCATTATTAGCACCACATATCATGTGGTGAATTTTGTCATTATGGATTACGTACGAATTTAAAAACTAAACGTTATGACTAAAACTTTCACTATGAAAGCTTTCGCCGGAGCAGTTGTTGCTCTTGTGATGTTCAGTTTTGTCGCATTGCCAATCGCAAGCGCCTTGACTACAGCACAGGTATCAGCAATCGTTTCGTTGTTACAATCATTCGGAGCTGACGCTGCCACAGTGGCAAACGTACAAGCTACATTGAACGGACAACCTACATCAGGAGGAAGCGTCTCAGTACCATCAGGATTGACCGTTGTTGCTTACGCAGGAAACGGACAAGCCGCAAAGGACTGGCAAACAGCCTTTAACTCATTCGGATACACACCAGCATTGGTTGTTGACGGAATCACAGGATCAAAAACTCGCGCAGCTACTCGATACTTCCAAACAAACTACGGAGGTCTAGCAGTTGACGGAGTTTACGGACCATTGACTACAGCAGCCATGAACGCATGGTTGGCAGGAAATGGAACACCAAATCAACCTCCTGTTTACACAGGCGGAACAGCTAACGCTGCGTTGTCAGCTAGCACACCTGGGTCAGCAACTATCGCTGATGCTGCAAACGCAAATGCTTTGGCATTTAACTTGTCAGCAGGTGGAGCAGACTTGACAGTTAGCTCAATCTGGGTAACACGTTCAGGGCTATCAGCAAATGCTGATCTTGAAAACGTAAAAATCTTGGATTCAAATGGAGTAAACGTAGGTAACACTGCATCTTCATTTAACTCAAATAACAAAGCAAAAGTTACATTCACACCATCAATTGTTATCCCAGCTGGAACATCAGAAATGTTCTACGCACGCGTAGGTGTTGTAGACTCAACAACTGCAGGGACAACATTTGCATTGGGAATTAACTCAGCATCTGATGTTGCAGCATCTACTAACGTAGGTGGATCATTCCCAATCGTAGGTAATGTTATGACTGTTGCTCAGGTAACTATCGGATCAGTAATTGTCGCACAAGACGGTTCAACATCAGATAACACACCTGACGTTGGAGATACAAA
>Ga0224506_10001026_pt1 | contig 20617 bp, 6 predicted proteins | sample SF_Jan12_sed_USG_2_FD_169108 | JGI IMG/M metagenome (GOLD analysis project Ga0224506, IMG submission 169108) | Sediment microbial communities from San Francisco Bay, California, United States - SF_Jan12_sed_USGS_8_1 | ecosystem: Environmental > Aquatic > Marine > Sediment | place: USA... | reverse complement strand
ACACATCCGCCATTAAGGTACCGGGCATGCAAGGGTCATTTAAAAAATGACCCTGAAAATACCAATCATCTGCTTGGACTTGATAAATTGCTTTGGCATAACCCTTCCCCCACGGTCCGCCTTTAAGTATCAAACATTCAATCTCATGAAATAAGGCCATACGACCTCCAGGAATACTGGGGGTATGATTATGCGCGGCTAATTTTTCGAAACCTGACCCAAAACAAGCAAAAGCATTTCCTTGACGAAGCTGCTCTAATTGCTCTGCACTAAAGTGAATCTGTTCCCCATGAGATTGCCTTCGCCAAGTGGCTAAGGGGTCTAAAAACGAACATTCATCACTAATCACTACACCTGCCGAGCGATCCAAGGCCGTCTGACTGAAAAACCCGGCTTGACCTTCTCGTACAGAAAAAAACAAACTTCCATTTAACCAACAATCGTATTCGAAAAAAAACAATCTCACGTCGCCAAGCTTGCTGTGTTGGATAATACGAATTTCAAATACTAACTGATCACCGGCTTGTGGTAATTTCTGTTGATGAAAACTTAATTCGCAGCCTAACAATCGATAAACCCGTTGCCCTTGATTCTCCAGATCAACACCTAACCATGAAATCAATAGCAAATCCGCTTGACCTGACTCTATGAGTAATCCTGGCAAAAGGCGATTATTATGCAAATACCATTCATTTGCTTTGATGGTAGTCTCAGTCCAAATAATCCCGTGCTGCATCGCTAGCGGTTTCGCCTCAATACCCAGTACTTTATCAGCTAAGAGTAACGGCGGCTTCGGCATTCGCACTTGTTTAGAATACTGATCTTGGAAACTAAACTTTTCACCAAATATTTGTGAAACACGTCCACTTGCGAGGACTTCTAGTTGATTCCGGTTAAACACTGGGCCGTTGACTGCATGAGTGGTAAACGGATAGGACCTGGTTTTTATTTTTTCTTTTTCGTGATTAGTTGTTTCTGTCCGTATTTTCAGTTGATTTTCTAGCGGTTTGACAAAAAATACCTTTCGTATCAAAGCGTCTTGGGTATTAATATAGGCCTTCATAGCTTTTGCTTGCGCGGCTAGATACTGCTCATGCCCTTCCAGCAAGCCTTGCATCAACTGGTTAACATGGGTTTTTGATGGCGATATGTTTAAATTTTTCCTCGTCAGTTGAGGTTGATTAAGCGTTTTGTTCTCAGCCTGCGATGTAAGGCTTTTTTCCAGAACCGGCGTTGAACATAAAACCAGGCGTGGTGCAGCTTGCATCACATAATGATCATTTGAGGGTAACCGTTCTGCCCAAGGCTGAAAGTTGTTTGCCATGACTGGAATACAAAGTTGGGTTGTAGAGGTTTCTTTTTGTTTGCCTTTTTCCAAACGAATCGCAACAGAATTTGTTGCCACAGAAAAATGGAAATGTCGCTGTTGTTGGGTAAAAGAACTGTATTCAAACCTGTAATAATTTTTGCTATCAATATCTTTTTCTATTTTCTCCATCGTCTGTGCGCGCAAGATCGAGCCAGCCAGTGCAAGCAAACCTGATGCCGCATGGAAGTTGTACTTGTTCATCCAATCCGGGCAATCAATAGGTTTTGCATGTGTTCCTATCGAATCGTGAAATCTAGCGTGAATAGTTTCATTGGATTCATTGACGATTGATTCGCGTTTTAAAACCAGCACTGCTCCCGCATCCATGCAAACAATATCATGACCAGTAATGGTTTTTAGCGCATGCTGGTGTGCTTGCTCCGAGCCAATTTCTATCGCAGCCACAATTGCCATGTCTATACGACAAGTTTTTAATGCATCTATTGCCAGGTCTAACGCATCCAGACCCGATACTTCCTCTGAAGAAATGGTACAACTCATTGCACGCCAGTCAAATATTTGATTGATACGATTCGCCGGAATATTTGGCATTACACCGATTGCACTTTCAAAATCCACTAACAAACCAGTACTGGCTTTCAGTTGTTCAAGTTCTTCCGTTGTTAAAATAATATTATAGTGGTTCAACAAGTCGTACAAACGCCAGCGGAATCCTGACCGGGCACCTTGGGTGTCACAGCCCATCCCCACGAATACGGCTACTCGATCACGATCAGGCATTTCTTCAATTTGCTGGCAAGCATTGATGACTAAATGTAAAACCAAATTATGCTGAGCCAGCGACTTTTCTAGGTCGACTGGGGGAATAGTAAGATCCGTATAGCTAAAACTGAAATTGCCTAGTTCGCTTTGGCGCGCCGTTAAAGAAGCGTCATCCGTTCCAATATGAGCATCAAGATTAGCCAACTTGCCGCTGCTCATTTCCATGGCGACCACGCATATCTCATCTGTTTTAGAAAGTTGAAAAGTCTCATAACTTTGACCAACAACCCATTCATCTATTACACAATGCGCATTGGTGCCACCAAATCCAAAATTATTGATCGCAGCTCGACGCGGTCCTTCACTATCCCATGATTTAAATGTTTGGATTAAATTTAATGAGGATTCCTGCAAATCAGAAATTGGCTCGGGTACTGGATGATTGGGCAGTGTGTTTTGTCGCATCGCCTCGGTCAATCGCAACAAACTGACAAGGCCTGAAACTGTAATCGAGTGACCTATATTCAGTTTTGAAGAACTTAGACTCAAACGACGATTATGTTTAAACACTCGCCTAATTGACTCTAACTCAACAGCATCACCCACAATCGTGCCTGTAGCATGGCATTCCATATGCTGAACCGTACTCGGTTCTATTGCGGACTCGACATATGCGAGCTCCATGGACTTAACCTGAGCTTCAACCGAAGGTGCTAGCACTGTTCGTGATCGCCCACTATTGGACAGACCAATGGCGCGAACAATACAGTGTATGGTATCTCCGTCACGTTCTGCATCTGCTAAGCGTTTCAATAAAACGACTGCACAACCTTCAGCGGGGATTAGTCCATCAGCTTTATCACCAAAAGGCAAACTTTCACCTTGTTTACTCAAGGCTTGTAATGCCGTAAACCCTGCATGAATAAATAAGTCGTCGGCATGATTCAAACCTGCGGCCAACATCAAATCAGCACGGCCTTCAATCAAGGCATCACAGGCAAACCGCAACGCATAAATAGATGATGCACAGGCCGCATCTAAACTAAAAGCGGATCGACCAAGGCCAAACGCCTTGGCTAATATGTGCGCGGGAGTACCCGAACAAAAACGATTTATTGCTGGAACATTGTCGAACCTCTTTCCAAACAGCGTATGAAACCAAACAGATTCACAATAGCGGCTAAATGCATGACTCGGATAAGAAAGATTTCCCAGCACCACACCACAAGTAGGATATCGTTTAGCGTTATAACCAGCTTCAACAAATGCTTGCTTAGTCGCATATAACAACCACTTGATGCCGTCATCCAAAAACTTCAAATCACTCGCGTATTCACCTAGATCAAATTCATTTGAGTTAAAATTAAATTCGCGAACATAGCCACCCAAATCATGCCAGGAAAATTCTGCTTGTTTGGAATTTAGAAACTCAATAGGATTTTTTAAACGCCAATAATCCTTCGGCGCATGATCGATAACTATTTTATTTTGATTAAACAGTTGCCCTAACTTCTCCGGGCTATCAGCGCCAGGCAAAACACACCCTCGGCCAACAATGGCAATCGGTTCACGCACTCGATGCTTCCTTTACAACTTGGTGATTCCGCAATAACGCATAGCTAATATTGTGTGCAGAAATATTTTGAATTTCAAAATAGGGGGCGCCAAATACATCAGTAATACTTGCGTTGACGTGGATACCTGTTTCAGTTTTCTGAGTGATGAAAAATGTAGCTACAAACTGGGTAGTGTCGCGTGGCAATTTATACACATAGACATGCTCACAGGACAAAGGTATTGCTGCTTGACCACTGGTGCTTATATTCCAGGCTAACACGGCCTGTAATACACCATCGATGATACTGACATCCAACGGAGCATCCGGTTTAATCGGTTGATGTAATCTCAATATACATTGGCCACTTGTTTCGTTAATCCAATTGAATTTACTAATCACCTGTAGTTGAGAGCCATGAAATGTATAATTATGATAGAAATCGGCTGTATCCAGCGACCACGATTGATAATCAGAGGTATTATGTGTTTCGATTTTGGGAGAGTGGCCGAATTCAAGGGTCGCTCGGTAACAAATACGACCTTGGTCATTTTTGAATTTCAGAACGAATTGTTTGTCATCTAATGGTTCTGCAACAAGCGTTAGCCATTCGATACTGTTTGCCGTTTCCAATCGAATACCTTTCAGAACGTCGACACTAGCAATCTTCAAGGCATGATAGCGTTTACCTAATTGCTCAATGTATTTATTTATCCAACAAATCACTTGTGCAAATGGAAGAACGTAATGACCTTTCATACGGTGATCTTTTAAATAAGGTAATTCATTCAGCGACACACACAATTTCTCGTTTGGCAATTCATAAGGGACTTCGGCTTCAGCACTGATAATAACATCCACAGCGTCTTCAAATTCTATTTCCTGTAGAAACGCCGCCACACCCGCATCTAGATCAATTGTGTTAATATTCATTTCGGCAAATTTTTGTTTAATGCCGGCATTCACCATACCGCCATCCCAAGGTCCCCAGGCAATTGATTTAACTCTACATTGCTTCTTCCGTTGTTCTGCCTGACTTAGACATTGCTTGCTCAAGGTTTCGTTCGCCATAGCATAATCCAATTGACCACTATTGCCATATTTTGCAGCCACCGAAGAAAAGCAAACAAGTAATTTTAATTGCTCATTCTGCGTTGCTTTCAGTAGATTATTCAGACCGTATACTTTGGTTTGAAATACTGTTTCAAATTGTGATTCAGTTTTATGCAATAATGACTTGTCCTGTAACACCCCTGCACCATGAATGATTGCATCGATGCTGCCCCAATTTTGACAAATTTCACTCACAACATTCGTTACCGCTTCTTGATCCACAATATCAACCGAGTAATAAACTAGCTCAACACCTGTAGTAGCAATTTTTTCCAAATTCTTTTCGACTTCCAGCGCTGACCACCAGATCTGTGTTTGCTTTCTCAATTCGTTTAAAGAAATCGAGTTTCCTGTTCGCTCACTTTGTTTGTACAGCCAAGCGGATACCTCGGCTTGACTTGTGCATTGCAATAATTCTTCGTTCGGCTTAATACGCCTGGTTCGACCCAGGAGGGCCATACGACAGCCATACTTTTTTGCCAATGCATAACTAATGTCGGCGCAAATCCCTCTTGCGCCTCCCGTCACAATAACAACTGAGTTATTATTTAACGCCAGCTCATTACCCATAGTCACGGGATATTTTTCGAGATAGCGAATGATTTTACGGTCCTGGCCCAGGCTCACTTCAATATTCTGATAATCGAATAACGCTTCTAATACAATTTGATCCAGCGAATTCACGCTCAATTCTGCTAGGTCGACACATTTGACTTTGAGGTTTGTGTACTCTTGAGCAACCGTCTTTAAAAGTGCGGCATAGGCACTATTCCAACTTTGCATGGGTTTAGCATGCGTTAAACAGAAGTCTCCACCGCTTACTTGCACCATACAAATTGCACGAAGCTTATTTTGATTTTTCTTAATTACCGCTTGTATATCCTTAAACGCATTAAGTTGATACTGATAAGCTTGTTGTACACTATTCACTTCATGGGCAGACTCCATATAGATCAGCAGTTCGACATCAGAACATGCCTGTCTCGATACAAGCACTTCAATATTATGACTTAATAACTTTTTTTCTAATACCGTGGCCACCTCCCCGGGACCAGTCATAATTTGAGCTTTTTTAACATTGATTGCTGATGCATTACTTTGCTCAAGCGGGTTGCTCACCAATTGACTGACTTGGCGTTGCAACACTTGTTGTTCATGAGTAGTATTCGCTTGAGCCACGTTGACTTGTGTTTCCTCCCCAAGCGATAACTGCGCAATATAATTGGCGACGTCTTGCAGATAATTCAATTCACTTAATACGGCGCTATCCATATTTGCTGACAAATTTAATTGCTCTGCCAATACCGATAGGATTTCAACACGTTTAATCGAATCGATACCTAAGTCCACTTCCATGGATTGCTCCATGCTTAACATTTCTTGCGGATAACCCGTTTTTTCGGCGACCACGCGCAACACCTGTTGCGTTATACCCTCTGTATTCATCACAGGAGAAGCGACAGCATGTGTGATAGTTTCTGTACCCGTATTCTCACCTACTGGTGCCAATTCGCTTACTGGCAACTCATCACTTTTTTGCGCATACTCTACAATACTTGCAAGTGTGGAGAATTCACCAAGTTGTTCACTATTAATGTGTGCGACACTCGGATCTTGCTGCTTGAATGACGAAAGAATTTCAACGCGTTTGATTGAATCGATGCCCAAGTCTCTTTCCAAGTCCATTTCAAGATTAATCATTTCTCGGGGATAACCAGTTTTTTCAACCACAATTTGCAATAATCGCTCAGCAATATCAGTTCGAGTCTGCTCGGATTGAGTAGCATTTGTTGGTTCAAACAATTGAGGAGCCAACAATTCTGACCGATGACTTCTCAAATCACTGACCTCGTCGTCACCTTGGGATACATGGTGATTTAACACGGGTGCTGAGTCTAATTCATAATCAAAGCTGGGATCAGATAGTTGGTTGGATTGATCCATCAATGTTTGTTCAAACCTGGATGAGGTTTGTGTGGGAACATATGCGCGTGGCGATTGAATCTGCATTTCTTCAGTATTTTGTGTACCATTTAGCGATTGCAATAACTGCTGAGTTAAATGCATAAAATGCTCATGACTTTGGCTTAATGTTTGTTGGTATGTCATGTGCACATTGGCAATACGTTGGTGAAATTCATTCAAATCAGTGAATCCATTATTATCTGCTTGCCGGGTAGTGTTACGAGACACATGCTTTTCTGGGTCCATGCTCGAATGACTATTCGTCAATTGAACTGTTTCATGTTCCTGTTTCATGGGTTTGGGCACCTCTGAATTAATATTGGCGTTAGATAACTTACTTGTTTGTGTTACTGCTGCATGAGTGTCTATTGTGATTGTCGGTTTGATATTATTACCGGCAACAGGAATAGTATTTGGGATATTCGTTTGATCGCGTGGAAGAACTGAATTTTGTCGATAAATTTTGGCGTAGTTCAAATTGACACCCGTCACCGCTAATTCCGCAATAGCACTATATAAGGATGACAAGGCATCACGGGAACGGCTGTTGGTTGATATTATGCGTGCAGCGTGCTGGTCACCTATTGTAGTTTTCACAAATCCAGATAATACATCTCCAGGACCTACTTCAATAAAAACATTTACGCCTTGATTCAACAAGGTGTCTATTTGTTCTACAAAATTTACAGGCTGGCGAATCTGTCGGGATAAATATTCAAGCACGTTCGACTGATGCTTTGCGGAATTTTTCTCTTGCAGACAAACTAAGTTTTTCTGTGCTGGCACGAATTCATGTTTAGCCAAACTCTTGGCAAACTTGTCACAAGCCGCTTCAATTAACGGCGTATGGAATGCGGCAGACACTGTAAGACGTTTAAATCCAATAGTAACTCTTGCCAACTCGGATTCAAATTCAGCCAAATCCTGCAATGCTCCCGCGACAACTACTTGTTTAGGGCTGTTGATATTGGCAAGATACACTGGAAAACTAAATTCATTGATTAACTTTTCCACTTGTTCACTATTGGCCTGCACTGCAGTCATACCACTATCATTTGCACGAACGCTTTGCTGCAAACTCTGACCACGAGCAAGTGATAAATCGATAAACTGTTCAAAAGAAAAAATACCCGCTGCATAAAAAGCACTTAGTTCACCAAAACTGTGTCCCACTGCCCATTCATAATCCAATTCAACCGCGTTCAGCCAATGCAACAAACTTGCTTCAGCTAAAGCTAGACTTAAATGTGCATTTTCAATTTCATTAATCACTTTATTTTGCTTTTGCTTGTTTTCAGGATCAAATGCAGGTGGCGGAAACACGCTCGCTGCAATTTGTGGATAATTTCGATTGCATCTATCCCACATTTCACGTATCGCGTCATCTTCAATCAATAAGTCCGCCAGCATGTGAACATATTGACAACCTTGTCCCGGAAATAATAAAGCGACTTTAGGCTTAAGCGCCGTTTGGTTTGAATAAAAAATATTTTTTTGATCACTTATTGGCACGTTCTCTTGAACCACGCACGATTTAAGCTTGGCTAAAATAGACGCCACTTCATCAACACCATAAACAAAACTGAGTCGATACTGATGCGTGCTCCTAAAATCCTGACACAGTGTCTGCAATTGTGTTTCAAATGATGCTTTAGATTCACATAACAGATTTACTTTTTGTATCAACTCCTCATGGTTATGTGCAGACACTAAACCTAAATTTTGCTGGCGAACACTCATGCGAGGCACTTGATTATTTTTCTGGCCATACTCTTCTAAGGTGATATGAAAATTGCTACCGCCAAAGCCAAACGAACTTACCGAGGCACGACGTGGATGATTTGGTTTAGCCAACCAGGGACGCGCCATTGTATTGATGTAGAATGGTGTGGTTTCAATCTTAAACTGGGGGTTCGGTTGCTGCACTTTAATAGTTGGGGGCAACACTTTATGATGCAGTGCACAAATTACTTTAAACAAACTGACCGCTCCGGCCGCTGCTTTGGTGTGACCAAGTTGTGATTTAATTGAGCCGATCGCACACCATTGGCGTTCATCGGCACTAGGAGCAAACACAGCTTGCAAACCCTTAAATTCCGCAACGTCTCCAGCTTTAGTAGCCGTACCATGAGTCTCTACTAATTCAACGCTTGCGGGAGAATAATGTGCTTGTTCATAAGCACGATTTAACGCCATTGCCTGACCTTGCCACTTGGGAGCATAAACACTGGTGTTGCCGCCATCAGATGACGATCCTATCCCTTTAATAACGGCATAGACTGGCAAACCTTTTTCTTCGGCATCCTCTAATCGGCATAAACCAAACATAGCAATGCCTTCGCCTAATAAGGTGCCATCTGCTTGATCGGAAAACGGTCGACAGTCTCCGCTCGGTGAAAGCGCAGGCGTTTTGCTAAAACACATATACATAAAAATATCGTTTAACGTATCAACACCACCGCTAATAACTAAATCAGTTTTTCCCAAGAGTAACTCGTCAATAGCCATATTGATTGCAGACAACGAACTCGCGCAAGCTGCATCCGTCACAAAATTGCATCCACCCAGATCCAGTTTATTTGCTATGCGACCCGCGACGACATTACCCAATAAACCCGGAAAGGTAGCTTCTTGCCAAGGGCTGTATTGTTGATCAATGGTTTCACAGACATGATCGATTGTTGATTCATTGATTCCAGCAGCGCGTAATGCTTTTTGCCAGACGGGTTTTTGTAAACGCGCACCCATGTGCACCACAAGTTCAGTGGCTGACGTCATGCCTAAAATCACACTGATGCGTTGCCGATCGAATTCACCATAACGCCCCTGTTGTGCTTGTTTCAAAACCCGTTTCGCGCTTACTAAACCTAGTAATTGCGATGTATCCGTCGCGGATAATGCATTGGGTGGAATTCCAAACTCCAGAGGTGAAAAGGCCAAGGCTGATAAAAACCCGCCACGCTTGCAGTAGGTTTTGTCCGGTGCTGTTGGATCAGGGTCATAATAGTCTGCAATACACCAATGCGAAGGCGGCACATCACTTATCAAGTCTCTTGCTTGAACAATATTTTTCCAAAATCCTTCGTTATCTTGAGCACCAGGAACCACTGCGCTCAAACCGACCACAGCAATGGAAAGTGATCCATCTTCAACTCGCATAGTTTTCATCCCACGTTTTATTGATTGGCGCGAATCCGGCGCGGCTTAAACATAAAGCAGTTAGCGTCTACCGGCACCCCCATAGCGCGTAATTGTTGCGCACGAGTTATCACCGTCGCGCCTTCAAGTAAATTGAAAGCAATTTGCGCTATATCGCGCTGATTTAATTCGGCAAGAAACGATGAGCTCACCCATTGATTAAACGCGCCTAATGCGGGACCTGCCCATAGTTGATAATCGGCGTGACGCGACACTTCACCTTGAATGGCCCAACGACTGGACTGCCCCAGGTACCATCGAAAGATCAAGGCCATTTTATGTTTTTCATTCGATTGTGCTTTCTCAAGCTCATTTGTATTATGTTGGCGAAAATAAGCTTCAACATCCGCATATACCTGTGTAATTGGTTTTTGAAATATTTCGCGTTCAATGCGTTTACGTTGAGCCTGCGGTATTTCATCTATACTGGCAAAATTTTTATAAAGCTGATGCAATTGATTGGCACGATTACTAAACAGGCTGGCCTTTTTTAAGACTTGCACTTTAGCGCCGATTTCAAACATATCGGCTGAAACCGTTATCGCAGTATCACTCATATCAGCTTGTGCTAAAAGTTGCTTTGCTGCTTCAGAGGTTCCTGCTTGCACAGCGGTTTGATTAATCGAACCTGTGACAACATAGTGTGCGCCCATGGCAAACGCACCAGCCACCGCATCCGGTGTACCCAAGCCCCCAGCGATTCCCAAACGAAAGCGACCCGGATATGCAAACTTTTTTTCTAGATCTGCACTAATGCGTTTAATCTCTGGAAACAAACTGGGTAAACTACGCTGATCCGTATGCCCACCCGAATCGGCTTCAACAGTGATATCTTCAGCTAATGGAATTAACTGACCCAGTGCATGCTCTTGAGCACTTATATCGCCTTGCTTCAAAAGTTGATCAAGAATTTTTTTCTCGATGGGTAACATGAATTGCTGTGCCACATGAGGGTGAGAAATTTTTGCAAAACAATGCCTCGGTCTAATAATCTCTCCAGAAGGCGCACGTTGAATACCTTTAACTGCGCAATAGACCAGGGCCGGCGTAAGATTCATAAACGCAGAAGTGGAAATATGGTTGACAGCCTTCGCAACAAATAATTTTGCCATATTCATTTCGGCTGATGGTGATTGCGGTGAATGAATTAAATTCATCCCCCATGTCGCTTGATTAGGTAGTTTACGCTGTAATTGCTCGATAGCACCTGCAACTACGGTTTCGCTTAAACCTGCTGAACCGAAAAATGCAAATAGACCATTTGTTGCAGCAGCTTCTACCATTGCAACAGAAGAAATACCGCGCGCCATTTCACCAACCACATAGGGAAAGCGCACCCGGTGTGCATCGCAAAATAGGCGTCCGCCTAACCACTCAGGATAAATCGCCGGTAATGTACCGATTAACTGATATTCAACACGAGACTGGTTGAAAGCCGCGTCAATACTCGCAACTCGCTGTGTTTGGTTTTGAAAAATATGCGCATTACGCCGCGCAGCATGACAGGCATCGTAAATATTACGATGAATGAATGAATATTCCACCATCCCTGCTTGGCGTACTACGTTATCACTAGAATCCATTCTATCACCCCAAAGAATTCGTCATATTGTCGTAGTACAATTATTATCTTTACATTATAGTTAGCATCTAAGGAAAAAAAATATTATGAATTGTAAATAATTGCTAAAATTCAGGTAATCAAAAGGGTTGCTAAATTTAGAGAATGGGGATTTGCTGATTCACTGCTCGTAATTGAATTTGTATCTGTTTAGTATGAAAGACACAAACAGCTAATTTTAGCTCTGGTAATAAATCAATACTCTGAATGATGTAAGGTACACCATTTAAATCAGATGTAGCATAACCATGAGCCAGATACTCAACAAGTGGCAGTGCTTGATTAAACGCAGATAGACCCAAGCCTTGTGCTTTTGTGAACGCTTCTTTCGCCACCCAGATCCTGAAAAAATCAGCTCGTGCTTGATCCTGTGTTTTACCTACTATTGCGCTATTGCTAATGCCTAATTCTATTTCTGTTTCAGTAAAAAACGTATGCATAATTGCGCGATAATCAAGACGCTCATCCACAAATTCCAAATCAATTCCCACTGCATGGTGTTCACTAATAATCATTGCCCAATAATCTTTGGAATGACTAATGTTAAATTCAATCAAGTGGGGGTTGTGTTTTAAACTGGGCTTGCCGTAACGATTCAGAACAAACTCAATTTCCGAAAAAGGAATGTTGAGATAGCTGGCGATGACTGATTTCATTAGCAAACGCGATTGCGAAAAATAATGCTGCGCCTCACCACGTAAACATTCATAACGAAATAGTTCATCTTCAGACAAATGACGGGTGGAGGGATTAAACTCCAAATCCGAAAACCGCGTCCACCACAAGGTAAGAGGACTGCCAATAGCTATATTTGTGGATGAGCGTTGAGCCATTTTACTGGTACTCATAAGTTTGTAGTGTCAATTTATCGCTTCCTAAATAATCTATTGGTTACGTTTCACAAGTGAATTAGGAAAACTGTCGGCCTACGATAATGCTTCGTTATGAGCAGTGATATTCCGTCTAAGACTTTAAGAAGAAAATTACTGCTTAAACGTCTATTATAGTGAAATCTAGCTGATCTACCACACAGAAATGCAATAGTAAATGGATGTTGACATTTTCTATGCTTTTATGACTTCTAAAAATACATTTTCTATGACGCCGATAATATGTCAATAGTGCAAAAGTGTCGGTTTAAAAGATTAGGGCGGAAGTTTTTCTTGCTCAATCCCAATCGTCTTGGAATCATTGATTCGCATAGGGAAGATTATTTACCCTGAATTCACTTTAGTTTGTGAAATATAAACATCTACATTTACAGGTAGTAGACAGTATCTTGTCATTTGGGCGCTAGAAATATTTCTGTAATTGAGTAAAGGAAGAACTCAAAATCAAAAGATTATTTGCTGTCATTGTGTTTACTTTAACGATGAGCACGGCACATAGGTCGGAGACTTTCAATTAACAAAATTAGTTATTGAATTGGATGGAAAGTGGAATAATCCAGCAAATGTTGCCTATTAAACAAACACAGGTGAGACGTCTAAAGTCTCGCCCGGTCTAAGCTATGGAATGGTGACACTTGCTTCGTCGGAAAAATCGGATTCAAGTCCACTGTTATTCACAGCAGTTAAGGCAAACCAATGTGTGCCGGTCTGCTGTAGATCATAAGTGGTTGTCGTCACCAATCCGGTATCAATATTTGAGGTATAGTTGCGACTGGTACGACCATGATACAAACGATACCCAGAAATATCGGGCTCACTATTCGCGGCCCAACTAACCGTTACCGTGTAGCGGCAATTTGGCTCACAAGTTTGCTTAACGCTAATGTTGACACTTGCAGTCGTTGTTTCAAAATCAACATCTGTGACTTCATATGACAGCACATCGCTTCCAGTAAATGATGTGTTGGCAGTATAGGTCAACATGCCAGAATTGGTAATCGAAGCCACGCCGTTGACTGGCGCTGCACTCATATTCACTTGCAACACTCCATCACCTAAACCACTATCATTGCTCAATACTTCCAATTGATTACTTTGCCCACTCATCACTTCTAAACTATCATCAATAGCGACAGGCAAATCGTTGACTGCATTGATGTTCAATCCGATAATTGCTTCATCAAAAGATGCAGCTGCATCGCTTACCCGATAACGAAATTGATCAATGCCAACATAATCGTTATTCGGTATATAGCGCACTATTCCCGTTACTTGATTCACCCAAGAAATTGAGCCTTTTTGCGGCTGTGTAATAATTTGATAATTCAAATTTACATCATCATTGTCAACGGCTTGCAGTTGAATATCAATACTATTATCTTCATCCAGTGATACATTATCCGACTTAGCGCTTGGAGCATCATTCACAGGGTTGATGTCAATTCTTACAATTGCTATTGCGCTTTGTGCAGATGCGTCATTTACATGAAAACTAAACCAATCCTGGCCTGTGTAGTTGCTATTTGGCGTATACCGTACTTGTCCGGTTTGACTATTCAATAGTTCAAGATTGCCGTGCTGCACATTTTGATTTAGACGATAAAGCAAGTCGTCGTTATCCAAATCACTGGCAAGCAACTGAAACATGAGTTGGGTATCTTCATTAATGGTATGATTGCTATTACTGGCAACAGGCAAATCATTTACCGCTTGCACTTCAATATCCACTTGTGCTTCTGCTATCTGATTATTTGCATCCTTAACAGCAAAAACAAAACTATCGTTTCCAGAATAGTTTGCCTCAGGCGTATATTGCACCAGTCCTGTTTGCGCATCTAGCATGTTCAAACTTCCATGAAATGCTTGTCGACTAATTTGAAAGGTAAGTGCATCAAGATCAATATCAGCTCCTTGTAGTTGAATAGTTGCGGTCAGATCTTCAATGACACTGGCAAACCCAGGGCTTGCACTAGGCTTATCATTAATTGCCATGATTGACAAATCAACTCTTGCGATTGCACTAGCCGCAACAGCATCGACAACATGATAAGTAAAAAAATCACTGCCGTGATAATTTTCATCAGGTGTATATTGCACGGTCCCCATTGCTTGACTCGTGATCTCCAGACTACCATGTTGCGGTGCATCATTAATCACCACAGTGACATCGTCTCGATCAACATCATCAAAGGACAAACTTATTAATTTAATCTGGTCTTCATTGACACTTACTACGCTGTCATTGGCAACAGGTGCATCATTTATTGCAGCAATATTTAAATCAACCCGCGCCTGTGAGCTTAAACCATTAACATCGCTTACTTGAAAAACAAAATAGTCATTGCCTGAATAGTTTTGATTTGGTAAAAACCGAACACTACCTTTAGCAATATCCAGTAATTGTAAACTGCCATGGCTTGGTGCTGTGATAATGGAAAAGCGCAGTTCATCACCTTCGACATCATTGGCTTTCAATTGAAAACTACTAGCCTGATCTTCTGTTAGATCTTGAGTTTCATTCATTGCCTGAGGTGCATCGTTGCTTGCAATGATTGTTAAACTGACAGTCGCCTGACTGCTTGAGCCATTTTCATCACTTACCATAAACTGAAATTGGTCATTGCCCACATAATTTGCATTCGGCCGATACAGGACTTCACCTTTGGCACTATCCAGCAATATAATTTCTCCATGGCCGACACCAGAAATAATAGAAAACAGTAAGTCATCCCCATCCGGGTCACTAGCGACGAGCTGCATCGTTAAAGTCGAATCTTCTTGTAAGCTGACGATTGCAGGTTTCGTATTAGGCGCTAGATTTGTGTTTTCCACTATTAAGGTAAAAAACAAATCCGTTTGTCCACCTTTGTTGTCACTCACGATGACTCGGATATTTTCGTATACACCAGCCGCAGAATAATCAATAATCCCGCTTAAGAGTCCGGTTACAGGATTTATTTGCAGCCACATGGGATGATTTTGTAATTGAAATTGCAACACATCCCCATCGGGATCATTCGCCTCAATCTTGGTTTGATAGTGTGTTCCCTCTTGTGCTGCTGTTGGTATCGTGTTTTTTGCTACAGGCTCGCGATTTACATCTAAGACCACCAAATCAAAACCCGGTAAAAATACTGTATGTTGGGAATCAGTAACACGTACACGAATATTATGATAAATACCCGCACTGGTAAAATCGAGTTGTGCACTTAATTCACCAGTTAGAGAATTTAGATGCATCCAATCGGGTTTGTTTTCAACGAAAAATTGCAGACTGTTTTCATCTAAGTTTTCTGCGCTTGGCAAAAAATAGAAATTCTCTCCTTCATTTGCCATACTAGGCGCCACACCCGTTAATCTGGGAGCACTATCTGTTTGGAATACCTGAATGCTAAAGCTTGGGAGACGCAGCTGTTTGAAACCATGACGAACCACCGGTTGTATCTGCGGGTAAATACCTATGTTAGCACTACTAGGCACCCCTCTAATGGACTTCCCATCCTCCGCAACCGCTAACCACTCAGGAATATTCTCCCAGCTTATATCTAACTGCAAATTATCCGTGTCCTTTGTGTCAAGTTCATAAACATATTCGAAATTAACCACTGCCACATTCGATGGCGTCGTAAATTCTAATTGCTCAAGTTCAATCTCAGATTTTGTCTTTGATTCATCTGGATCACCATTTTGTGCACTGTCACACCCACTTAAGACCAAACTAAAACATAACAAAACAAAAACTAAATTTCTGTGCATAATTATCATCGACCCATTTTTATGCCTAAGCAGCAATGGCAATTCTTTGGCCAACAATTTTTAATAAATAAGGATCAACTTGTTAGCAGGAATTTGATGACAACTAATACATATGAACTAAAAAAACGATCTTAAACGTTGGGCAAAAGTGACAACACCAACTATTGTAATAGTTAGTTTTTACTTAGAAATAGAATCAATCATTTCACAATGTAAACAGAAGCACATATTTTCATGTAAACACAGACAGCTAAAATCGTGAATTAAATTTAGGCGTTATTTTTTTGTGATATGGATCACACTATTCTTGTTTTTAATGTATTTATTTAACTTTTAAAAACCTATTTAAAAAAACAAATATTTTTGTTAATCCATTTATTTTAACCTGTGGTTTTATGTACACACAATTAGATTATCTAAGGGTAATTTTTGGATAGCAACCAGTCTATTACCGTGCTTGTCGTCAAACTTTCTATTGTTTTAACTAACCTATATACACATTTCTATCATTTTAAATGATTAATGTAACACACATGTCTCATACCTTTCTAAGATTCAGACAACACTCTAGCCAATAGCAATTCTTGCTGTGAGCTACTGAGCTATACTCGTGCGACTCTCAAAAAATAAACAAGACCATCCAGCGTTTCACAAAACATCAAATTAACTATCAACAAAATGCCGTTTTGTTTTATAGCTTGATCAGAAAATTGTTGCTAGCTTGCTATTATGCAACTCCCTTTTCCAAGTGACCGATGCCTGATTTGGGTTAGCCGTCATAGCACCATGCAACTTGCTCGGAATTAAGATCGATTGATCCTTGTTGTCGGCAAGCACAACCCACCTACTTGCCAGCATGGCGATCAAATATTATTAATTTGGAAAAAAGTGAGAACGTACTGTCGTTTAGCTTATGTTTTTGCGTTGTGTTGAATTACAAAACCAAGAATAACTTTCAACATGAATGTTTATTAAAAAATGATATATTCATGCTCAATAGTAATTTTGAGTTCGATAGCGTTTCGGCACAAAAGCAACACAGGGAAATAGAGCCAGCCTTAAATCAAAACAAATGCCATGCAGATCATTTATAACAAGGAGAATTTGCAGGAATCATAGGTTTTGGCAGAAATAGAAAAGCCGCAGTTTGAACTACGGTATTTGAATTAAATCCCACTAGACAAGACAATTAAAATGACTGACTCATCGTAGCCGACAAGTGTAGGCCTTCTTCACTGAATGAATTTGCGGTGACGCGACCACTCAAAACAAAAACAACAATAATGACTGCCAGTGCAAGAAAAGAATAATTATTATTCATAACGTTATCCCCGCTCGTGAAGTTGATCTGATTAGTTAGCTAGTTAGTTGGGTAAAAGATCAATAGAGCCACAGCTTAACACTTGACAAATTAAGATAATCTTTATTGACTTTAGTCTAAGTTTAATTCAATCGGAGAATGCCATTCTGCACATTTTCTATCGCTAGATGACCATGGACATTGGGAGCAATCTTAATTTTTTGGTGAATCATTGTCGAGCCATCGTATAGACCCTGACTGGCAGTTAGATTCTGATGGACGACTGTAAGTTGTTGGTGTTAGGTAGTCAGGCCTATTTAACATTTACGCCTAAATCAGCCAACAGGCGCCTAGACAATTCATTAATTGTTAAGCATAATTCAACGTCGAATAAATTGACAGAGCTATCATGCTTTGCCAATAATAATAGACCATGGTTTGCTCAGCCATACGAATTCAATTAACGATGTTTGCAGGATGGATTCATGCGCTCAATATTTAAACTCACCTTATTGTTCACTTTTTTATTTACTATCAGTGCTTGCGGAAATAAAGACGGCGACTCAACTGTTATACAAGAAATTCTGTCCGGCCATTTCATTACTGGTCCCATCGAAGGCTTGAGATTTGAAACGTCAAGTCAATCAGGCAAAACCAATAGTCAAGGTAAATTCAGTTATTTAGGCGGCGAACAAATAAGATTTTATGTGGGTGATATTCTGCTGGCCGAAGTTGAGGCTAAACCTGAAATTAGTTTATTTGATTTGGCTGGAGTCGACCCCCTGTATCAAGGTAGCTTGGATGAGTTTCAAGATGAATTATTAAAAGAACGCTTAACCCTTCGAGATGCTTGGCCAGCAGTGGTCAACTTAGCAATTTTTCTATTTACGCTGGACGATGATGCAAATCCTGATAATGGTATTTTGCTTGAAGACAAAGTCCATACTGCTAGCGGCGACCTTCCGGTCCATTTTTACATGGCCAGTAAATTTTTTAATCAAGGCACGTTCAATGTTGTGCTTAGTAAAGCGGAAATTCTCGGGCTTGGTGGTGGGGAGCGACCCATGTTTAAACCACATGCCGCTTTGGCAAGGCTTTATCAGATAAGCAACCTCGAACTGAGGTTACGAACATTGACTTCTATCGAGATTGATTTGGAAAATGATGGCATCACTAACCGTGTTGCCTATTTACACTATGATGAAAATGGAAAAATGACTAGCCGCGAATCAGATAGCAATAATGATGAAATGGTTGACTACAAGGAGGAATACTATTACGACAACAAAGGACGAAAAACTAAAATAGAAATCGACCAAAACAATGATGAGCTTGTCGATCAAATTTTTACACGTAGTTTTGATGCGTTTGATAATCGAATTTCAGAACGAAACGATGTTGATACTCGCACAGTAAGTAATAGCACACAACACAGGTTTTACGATGAGCATAATCGTTTAATGCAATTAGAAAATGATTTCGATGGTGACAGCTTAAATGAGCAAGTTATAAAATACTATTATAATAGTTTTGGCGTTTTAGCAAGCGAGGAACTCTATTTAGACAATGGAGAAACCCTCAACGCCCGTCGACACTATGCCTATGATCACACGACCGACATTCTAACTTTTTGGATCGACCAAGACGCAGACGAAATTGTAGACTTCTATTCACTCAGTGCTTATAACCAAAATGGCAATCTATTACGTTATGCCGAGGGACCCAACCAAAATGCCTCTGTGTTGTATTATGAATATCAGTACGATGACATTGGCAGAGTCGTTCGCTATTTACAAGATAATTATGCAAATGGCACAATTGATAAAATTGTTAATCACGCCTATCTCGACACGGCTACACAATCGCGTTATGGCATAGACAGCAATAATGATCTTATTGCCGACTATGAAGAAACGAAAAACTATAATGAATCCTATCAGCTCACATCATGGGAAATTGATAATAATGCCGATGGAATCGTCGATTCATTCAGACAGTATTCATACACTGAAGACGCATTGAGCATGACAATCAAAAATGACATCGATGGCAACTTGGTGTTTGACAATAGTACGCGCTACCACTATGAGACACTTCCTGTATCGTGGTGGAATTTGTTTCACCCTTGGAATCCCTTGGCTGAAAGCTAATAAAAAATTGGTAATTGCTGAATGTTCGTTTTTTGGCGAACCGAGTCATTGCCCATGAACCAATATTAACGAATTTGATTTATTGATGACAACTTCAGTAAGGTGCATTAATAATAGCATGAACAAAAAAGCACAGTATCATGCGGTCATGCACTGAATCGTATCGAATTAGCCTAACATTTCTGCAGATGCATGGGTGTAACAATTGGCGTTACTAATGAGAACTGCTTCGAAATGTAACTATTGATTGTTTTAGTTTCAAAGAAATATTTTTAATTAGATTCAAAATATAAAAGCGAAAAAGGCTGAGTTGAATGAAACGCACCGCGTTGCAATATCATAGATAAAGTATTTGTTTTTGAAATACGAATATCCTGTAAATGCAAACTTCCAGAGAGTGAAGGCCATGCAAAAACTTCGGCTAACTCGCCAGTGAAACCTAGCCCAATTTGAAACTCGCCAGCGTATACCCGGTTACTGCCCTCAGTTTGGGCTTTGACCGCCACTAGCACTTGAGCGTTTTCATTAACTCGACACAGTATAGTCGCAATAGATGGGCTCAAGGGCGTTAACAAGCTTTGCTTGAGTGTCCAATCGGCCAAGCCACTGTCCCAGGCAGCCGCATGTAAATGCTGTTGTGCTAAACCATCAGGCTCGGTCCAAAAAACGGTAACATGGTAATCATGAGCGGCAATACACGCTGGAGCGGAGAAAAACCCCGGCGCTGACTGAGCCGCCAACGGTTTCCATTCAACCAGCGGATTGGAGCGATCATATTGCGTCATGTAGTAATTGTAATTACTACGATCACGTAGCAACACGACAAATTTTCCATTATTCAATAACACTGTTTGCCACTCAATGTTGACTGCTTGATTACCGGTATAATAAAACGGCAGGTCTATTTGTGCTAAAAAACCTGAACGCCCATCATGACTTAAATGTTGGGCAGTAAGCGCATAATGAGTGGTACCAGG
>Ga0224506_10001025_pt1 | contig 20621 bp, 40 predicted proteins | sample SF_Jan12_sed_USG_2_FD_169108 | JGI IMG/M metagenome (GOLD analysis project Ga0224506, IMG submission 169108) | Sediment microbial communities from San Francisco Bay, California, United States - SF_Jan12_sed_USGS_8_1 | ecosystem: Environmental > Aquatic > Marine > Sediment | place: USA... | reverse complement strand
TACCCGCCTGCCAGGCGGCTATAGAATAGTTGGCCTACCGGCCAAATATTTTTTAAAAAAATCACAAAGTCGGAGGCACAAATAACCTTAATAATAAGGTGTAAAGGGGTACAAAACTATATAGTTTTCTAAAAATCTATATAGTTGAAAAGAATATTTTTCACCAAGTGTGCTTGTAATGAAAGAAACCTTTATATACTATAACGGAGTAATACAAGTGAGGTCAAAAATTTGTGCCTGGAGTGGAAATTTAGTCTAACATTTTTAAACATAAAGTCAATCAAAATTGACTAAAGAATCTATACCCCCCTCCCAAGGGGGCTATAGAATAGTTGGCCTACCGGCCAACAAAAGTTGACAACTCAAAAATTTAAATATTAGACATTCCTATAGTAAGGTATGGACTTAAATGAGAACTGTGTTAGATGTAAAACTCTAATACAAGATGGAGATGGAAGATATATTTTACCTGATGGCGTAAGATGTGTTTCATGTGGTGAAAAAGTTAATGAATTTCTCACACGTGCTGGTAATTTACTAGACCTTTATTCATAATTTTTATATCATGGAAAATTCAATATTTGAAAAAACAATAGAGTTGTATAAAAACAACGAACTTGATAATGTTTATGACGTTAATTTTATTGAAGCAGTCATTAAACGAGAATTACTAAGTAATAACTTAACAAGAATAGTTAGACGGTTGAATTTAGGTTTTTCTAGTTATTCTGAGACCATAAATAACTTAAAACACATAGGTTTTGAAATAGATGGTTTAGTTGAAAATATGAGAAAGAAATAAATACTCTTTCTTCATATATCATATCATGATTTCAAAATACGATGAAGCCAAGATTCAGATAGTTACTGGATTGTTAGGAAGTGAATTCGTTAATTATGAAGAAAGAGTTAATGAAGATGTAGGAAGAATAGCCTTCCATATTCATGGTTCTTGTTCTTCAAAATTAATGAAAAAATTCTCTGAAGTACCAGAACTCTCTATGTATTTTTCAGGTAAAGAGTTAGTTTTATTCTAACTCTTTACTTTTTTATATTTTTTAAAAATAAAAATTAAATGGTTGGGGTTTCCAACTCATTTTCCAGTTTTTGCATACATTCTAAGGCAGTTCTTCTAGTTGTTGCATAACTGTCTAGTGCAAAACTGTATACTGTAGGTTTGAATTTCTTATTCACGTCAAAGTAAATAATTGCTCCCATGTCTATATTCTCCTCATTTACAATATTATTTAACATATTGTAAAAGTTAAGTTGCATTTTATAATATGCAGGAGGTTCTTTTGGCAAATATGCTGTGGTTTTCTTGTCAATAAGAACAGGTACACCATCAATTTCTATCCTATCATCATAAGTTCCATATAGAAAATCATATCTTCTGGAAAAATCAGGACTGTCGTTATACCAAGGTGTCTCGTTTACAATATCTGCACATAGACTTACCTCATTCATTGTCTGACTTATTCTAAATTCATGAAGACATATTCCAGTAAAGAAATTCAGTGTTTTTTGTTCCTTATTCTGTTTCAAATTTTTAAAAGTCTCTGGGTAGAAATATTTTACCAATTGAGAAACGTGAACAAAGTTTCTGTCTCTATATGGTTGCTCATAGACGAATTTATTCATTTCATTCCATACGTATTCTGTTAGTTTTTCATTCAATGTCATTGATATAGGATAACCTCATCCGATACTTAAAACTATCTATAAATCGGTATGTTTATTAACAGATATGTTCTACTACATACATGGAATCAAACCCTCAATACCAAGGCATTAGAAACATGCCAAAGTTTACAAATGACATTCGAGAGTTTCCAAGATGGTTTTACCCTGAAGTTAAGGGCATCTCGGACATCGATGCAGCGTACGAGAAAAATGGAAAAGTAGTCATAATAGAAGGAAAAGACTGTCGTTCTGATGGTACTTTGATGCTACTTTTTGGACAATGTAGAATGTTAAGAGTCTTAGGAACACAAGAAAAAGTGAAAGTCCTTATTGTTGTAGGAAGAAAGGCGTCAACAGGCAAAGAATACGCTATTTTACCAATAGAAGAGGTAAATATGAAAGCCTTTGAAAAAGATGATAACGGTATTTGGTGCCAATATATGGTGCTAACCCACTTTCTACCAGAGAAGGAAGCAAAAGCAACCTTAATAAGACTGATGAAAGAATTCACTGGAGAGATAAAATGTTAGAACAACTTAACGACCCAGATAGGTATGAAACAGTCATTCCCGAAGGAGAATTTCTGTTGCACGACTTAAAACCTCTTTCACAAGAGGCAATAGCCACTTTTAGTGAGAAAGAAAGCGACAGAACAGACCTTTGGTTACCTCCAAAGACGTTTCATGACCGTGAAAAGAGAGTTAGTGGAATAGTATTCACTAAAAACAGCATATTTTATAGAATGGCTGTTGAACAACACCTCTTAATAGAGAAGTATAATATGTGTAAGAGAGCCTAAAAACTCTTTTATACTACTTTTTCCTTTATTATAGTATGGATAATGACAAAATAGAGACAATACCTTTAGATTCTATTAAAGATAATACGACAAAAACCCTTGATGAAGCGACAAAACCACTTGAAACAGTGACAAAACCATTGGACAAAGTGACAAAAACGCCAGAAAAGGTGATAAAAAGCGACAAAAAAACGACAAAACCAACGACAAAAACGACAAAACAAACGACAAAACAAACGACAAAACTGACAAAACAAACGACAAAACTGACAAAACTCCTGACAAAACTGACAAAACTCCTGACAAAACTGACATAACTAACGACAATACTCAAGCAGTTCCAGTAAAACTTGAAGTTAAAAAACCTCTTTGGAAGCAACCAGCCTTCTTAATTGGCTGTGCAGCAGGTTTTACAGGCTTGGCGTATTTGGCTATGCTGATTTTAAAAGCACGTTCAAAACCTCAAATTCAGGATGAAATACCTGTTTATGTAGATGATGCAGAGTTTATTGAAAATGAATACTACGGTGAACAATAATGGGACGTCCAAGAAAAGACATTCCAGCAGAAGTTGATATTTCTACAACCAATTCTGGTCAAGTTGCTCCACAAGTTGGAGTTTCAGAAAGAACTTTACAACGTAGGAAGGCAGAATTAAAGAAAACTAGCATTAATTTTGGTTTTGTACCCGATTCAGGTGACGCAAACCCAGTTTCTCCACAAGAAAAAGGACAATTTGAAACGCAGGAAGAAAAACCTCAAGTTGATTATAGACAAATGGCTGATAATGTAGTGCTCATGATTGATACCGTATGTTCTTTCATTCCTTTAGTCCTAAAAGACTTGGAATATACAAGAATGTCACCTTCAGAGCGCTCTTCAATAGTCAATTCATTGCAAAGTGAGACACAAATTTTGGACATGATTGGACAAAATGGCATGATGTCCCATATAATGGGCTTTGGAATGTTAGGAATTATAATTTTCAAGAACTTTAAGAGAAAACCAAAGTCTGCAGAAGAATTGGAGAAGAAAAGAATGGAAAAAGAGGCAAAAAACCTACAACTTAATGCAAAAGAACTGAATAGACAACGTGCATTAGCAGAATTACAACGACAAAAAGCTGAAGAAAATATTGTTCAGATAGAAGAAGTTGTTGAGAATGTACCTGAAACTACGACAGAAAAGCCAAAATTACCACCAAATGCTGAATTTATTGATGGAAGTCTAATAATAAAAGATGAAAATACAGGTGAAGTATACAAACCTGCACTTTCAGAAGAAATGATTCGAGAGTTTGAGAGAGAAAACCTTAAACCCTCCTCCTAACCTTTTTATCAAACTTTAAATAAAAGTTTTCCCTTTATTAAATCATGAGAAGAAAAAGTTGCTCATATAACAGATATTATAGTTTTGAAGATGAGATTTTCTTTGTAGAAGATATTATTGTAGAAAATGACAAAGTAATTTACAGTGCATACGCTAAAGATAAAGATGTTGATGATAAATTCTTACAAATGAATGAGGAGCTAATTGACATTGGTTAGAAGTATTCCAAAAAACCCTTTTCGAGGGACTATAGAACAGTGTAATTCTTGTGATAATAAATTTCGAGACCCTTTTGGTAAAAATAACGAACCAATAAGAACACATGATGGTGACAAAATTATTCAGGAATACGTTCCAAAATGTCCTTCTTGTTGGAAAAAGGCATTAAAAAATGAACGTAAACGACAAAGAATGATTACAGCAATTTCAGAAGGACAACTTACAACACAAGAAGCCAAAGATTACATGGAAGGCAAGATGTCACAACAAACTTATGATAATTTGTTAAGAACAAGAACAAAACAAAAAGCAGACTATGCGAAATTACAAAAAGAAGTTGAATTCATAGACCCTAAAACTCTCAAAAACCCTCAAGTTACCGATGTGTAACTATTTTTATCATGGATTTAGAAATTCTAAACCAAGTAACCAAAATTATGAGTACCGTGGATATGAGTGTGTTGGAAAATGCTCCAAAACTCAAAGAAATTCACATTACCCATAGACTAAGTTCAAAAGATGGATATGACATTATTCAATTGAATATAATGACAAAACCAGCAGGGTCTGCTCCATTCTTTGAACAAATTCTAACCAAAATGTTACCAGCCTTGCTTTCAAATGACGAAACAAAAGTTACAATTAACAAGGCGTAACTTTTTTTATCATGGAAGAAATTCCAGTGGAACAAACACAACAAATAGAAGAAACGGAACCTGAAGTTGAACCTGTTCAAGAAACTGCGTATACAGTTGATGAAACAGTTCAACCAAACGGAGATACTTATAACTTAGTCTTAAAACAAACGGATGTGACGATTATTTGTGGTCGTAGAGGTTCTGGTAAAAGTACTTTAGCTAGTCAACTGATAAAGGCATTAATTTACAAACGATGTCCTTTAAAAATAATAGACCCGCTAAAAGAACATTTAGAATTTTCTAAAAAAGGTGTTGATGTTGTTTATTTGGAGTATGGAGAACCTACGCAAATGGATAACTTCTTACAAAGTGTTTATGGTACTTGGAAAGGAATTATTGTAATAGATGAAGCCGATGGTTTCCTTCCTGCTATGAAAACTCTAACACCTTTTTCTAAGAAACTTCTACACCTTTCCCGTCATTACGGCATTGGTGTCATATTGATTACAAGAAGATTGTCCAACCTTCATACTGATACTTTGGCCCAGGCTAAACATGTTTTTGTTTTCGGTCTTAATTCTCCCGCAGACTTTGATTTTCTAAGTCGAGGAGGAATGCATGAAATTGTTGAAAACATGAGTCAGTTGGAAAGATATGAATTCTTTTACTTTAACTTTGATGACCATACGCTTATACACAGTCCAGCGCTAAGTATATAACCCTCTTTTTTCTTTTACTTATCATGTTAATTAGAAATCCTAAAAGACAACCTTGTAAAGCAACTGCTTTTGTTGTACTAAATCAACCTAAACAAATTACCACATATAGCGAAAGAACACATTTAATTCAGAATATAACTAAAGCACAAAGAATGAGAACTGAATTATTCAATATTTTAGGTCATAAATGTGTTAAATGTGGAATAGATGATATTAGATTATTGACTTTCGACCATAAAAATAACGATGGTGCCGCAGATAGAAAGGCACATAGAGGAGATTCTCATAATATGTACTATGTCAATAGACCTATTTTTGCAATTTTAAAATTACAAGTTTTATGTCATAATTGTAATATACTTCGTACATACGAAGAAGGTCATAGAAGTAATTTAAACGATAAAAAGTTCTTTTATTAAGGTAATCTTTATATACTACTTTTACCTTATTAATGTTAGCCTATGGCTCGAATTATGAAATTAGTAAAAAGTTTCGGTTCTAAGACTATTGGCACTGCACAACAAACTCTCGACAAACAAACAATAAAAAATTGTTAGGTAACTCTTCAATTTGTTGATAACCTTTAGGGGATATTGTTTCTTGGAGTTTGTATGTGCAGGCAACCCATGTTGGAAATACAGGTACTGAACTCACTTCAGCAGCCGCTCCAGCTGGCGCAATTGGCACTAACATTTTAGATGCCTTTGCAAAAGTCAATATTAAAGACAACCAAAACGTCGATATTTTCGAAAGCGCTAGAGAGGAATTATATTATTTTGCTTCCTTACTTAGCTCTGTTGAGAATGACGAATTTATATTTAACAAAGGTGGCGTAAGAGCCCCAAACAACGAAACCGCTGATATTACAAACGAAGAATATGTCTTCATTGTACCTCAGAGAATTTCGTTAAGTCATTTACCTGCAACCTTGGACATTACCTTGGGTGTAAAGGATGACTACTTTAACGCAGTTAATGACGCAACTTTGGTCCTTGACCAAATTGAATTCCATGTAAGATATGTAGAAGCAGACAAAGCTTCTTTCACTGAAAGATGCAAGTCCTACCAATTAGGTTCTACTATTGCAACAAAGACAGATATTGCTTACTCTCTACCAGAAGCAATTGAAATTCTTAAACTTGCAATTTCAGTAGATAACTTGGCACAGGCTAACGGTGCTCCAACTAACGACGACCTTACAAGACTAACAGCAATTAAATTTAAACGTGGTTCAAACGATGAAATTGATGCTATTAGAACAGAAGTCTTAGTAGAATACCAAAACCAGTTTGTACCAAACATTAGAAGAACCGGTGGTATGAAAAGCTTTGGAACCTCAACCATTGCAGGTGATTCACCTCGTGGTGTAGTTGCAGTTCCAACTCTGTCCTTTATAAAGTCACAAAGTACAGAATTTGAATTGGATGTTTCTGGAACAGTTCAGCCAGTAATATTTTACATTTACAAATAGAAAAGTGATATAAATGATGAGCAAATTAATTGGATTTGTTGCAACTCTTGCATTTGCCCTAGTTGTATTATATGTATATGATACCTTTGTTGCAAAACAAGAATTCGACATTACAAAAAGCATTATTATGATTGTAGTCGTAATAGTTGCTTTGTTAGTTGGCGGAATGTTCTCACGTAAAGTGGGCATTTCACCCTCTCCAAGTGTTACAATTTAATAACACGAATTCTATATTTTAACAAGAGGGGGTAAAACCCCCTCTTCTATATCGGGCGAAAGCCCATTTTTAAAGATATGAACACAATTATAACAATTTTAATTTTCGTAGTTCTTGCTGTCGTTGGATACATAGTATTCAAGAAAATGACAGGAAAGAATGTCGATGCCATTGATAACGTTCTACCAGACCAAATTGAGGAGTTAGTATGAACCCCTTAATTGCAATTATAGGTTTAGTAGCCGTTGTCGCCGCAGCCTTAATTTTTATTGGCAATAACCAAGCCTTTGCAACACCAAAAGATTTGAATGTTGCAACAGGCGGAATTGATAATGCAATTCCAGAAGTAGGTCAACAACCTTTAGTTACAATTCCTCAAGCAGGATTGCAAGGAATTCAGGACGGAAGACAAGATGTGACCAGCGCTATTGAAGCACAATTAGCAATTTTGACAGGAAACCAACTAGTTGGTGAAGATGCCATTAGAGCAATTGATGCTAAAGTCAATAACGTAATTAGAGAACAAACAGAAAACACTGGAACAAGTGGCGGAACTGTAATTATTCCACAGACTCCAAACAATGTTAACACACAACCGCAACAAAGCCAGACTTCTGTAAACACAAACCCAGCAGCCCAGCCAACAGGTCTTATTAATTACACTGATGCGAAAAAATTTGCAAGCAGAGACCTAACTGGACGTGTAAACCCTACCCAAGTAGACTTGGTCAGACAATTATACGGTATTAAAACCCGTTCAACTTTGACTAAAAAAGCTGGAAAAAGTGCAGGCGTAGAGCAAAAACTCAATACTTACATATTAGGAAACGGAAGAACTATAAAAAGTACTCCTGATGCTGTAAGAAGACTCGCAGGCAACTTAAAAACAGATTACCAACAGGTGTTTTAGATGGTTTCTAGTCAAGTATACCAAGTTATTCTTCCCTTGTCACAACTTCCACCAAGGGACATTAGAGTAGTGGATATTGCTACAGACCCAACAACTGTTGATTTCGTTTACCAACATAAAGAACTTTGTTTTGACCTTGAGATTAACAATACTTCAGGCACAGCATGTTCTGTTGTGATAAACGACCAAATAGCATATTTACTTAACGGTGGAAACGCCAAAAACCACAGTGACGTTCTTATTCAGAAAGTCACCATAGGTAACATTACAAGCGGTTACCTAATTTGTCACGTAATTGCATTACGTGCATTAGAAAAAATAGGAGCATTAGATACAAAATGAGCGAAATACTTTCAAAAATACAAAATAAACTAAAAACACATGTAAGATACAATGACATTTTTGAGAAAAAATATGTCAAAAGGAGTGGTAACTAAGATGGTTTTTAGTAACGCACATGAAATGAACCAAAAATTCTTTGACATGCTCAATGGAATTTTAGGACAAAGAAAAAGAGCTGAACTAACCGAAGTCAATAAGACACAAGGAAGAGTTCCAATAGACATTCAAGACACACAACTTACTCAAACTGACGAAGTACCTAAAAACACATTAGGTATTTCAAAAGCAGGATTAGAAGCATTTGACAACCTTACCCAAGAAATTCAAGGTTTAGGACTTGAAAAAGTAGATGACGTTGAACAGTCGTTAAGGGCAGGAGGAGCTTAAACATGGGTTATTCTTCTGGCGGACGTTCAGGCGGTTCTGGACGTTCAGGACGTTCTGGTTATAGTTCTAGTTCAGGAGGAGCTCGCTATACTTCTGGTGGCCCAAGTGGCGGAGGAAGTGGAAGAGGTTATTCTGCAAGTACTGGAAGAAGCATTAGTTTTTCTGGTGGACGTGGTGGTAATTTTGGATATGGAAAAGGTGGACAAGGAGTCTCATACTTTAATTCCAGTGGACAAAGAGTTCAAGGACCAAGCGGAGCCACTGCAAGAAGTAATAAGAATGCAAACAAACCAGTATTTTCTAATAATAGGCAAATTGGTTCTACAGTAGCAGCGCCAAAATTACACCCAAGCGTTCAAGCAGCACAACAAAGACTTGCTGCACAAGGAATTACAACTTTCAACCAAACAGGAAGTGTTACAAACCAAACAGGATTCAACCCAACACTTAGACCAACAGTTGACCCTGTAAGAACCTTTATACAACAAGTAAGAACTCCTTCAAAAACCGTACAAAGTGCAACTCCATTCTCTAACCAGAGTAGATTTGAACTTTCAGGTACAAAGGCAGTTCCAACAGGTTCAAAAAGTACAGGAGTATTTGTTCCAACCAACCAAAGTGAGAACTTTTTAAGAAAAGATGCTCAAACAGGTGGAGTATTTACACAACAACAGGACTTTACCACCTCTTTGGCTCAAGAAGTACAAAGAAGACGTGAAGCCCTTTTGAAACAAGGTCTTTCTTATGCAGAAGCACAAAGGATTGCAACAAGTTCCGGTGTCACAAGACAGGAACTAAATATTGTCAACACTGCAATACAAAGAGAACAGATACAAAGCAACCAAAGAAAACTGATTACAGCAGAAAAATTGATTAAAGGTGCAACCACAGGAAGTCTTCCAGCAGATTCCATAAAGAATTTGTCAAGAGACATTTCAAATACTGAGATTCAAAAGTCTGTAGGTGCTGATTCAGGTCTAAGCAGAGTACAAGTACAAATTGATGCTGACGGTAATGATGTCAACGCAAGAAGAACCAGATTACAGGCAGAAAATGCCCTATTGTCTGGAATTAAACCAGAAGAACTAAACTTTGAGATTGTCTCACTAGACAAGACACAATTACCAAGTGGACAAGTTGACCCTAAAAGCATTACATTTAGAAACCCAGAAACGGGTGAAATAGACCTTGATTTAAACAAGTTTACAAACTTGGTAGGACAAAAAACCCTTTCATATGGCGGACAAAGCAAGACAGACATTCTCAATGCTGTCATTAAACAGTCTACCACAAGAACAGAGGCAATTACTCCAAGTGCAGAGGCTATTAGAGCAGGTCTAGACGCTACAACTTCACAGATTCAGCAACAAAGTTATGGAAGAACTGGAGCATTAGCATTAGATGAAATTTTTGCAATTCCAACCTCTCCAGATACAAAGATTTCTGCATTCGTTGATGTGACAAAAGGATTTAACATTGACAAAGTACCAAATACAGTTGATGGCAGTCCTTTGTTTAGCATTAAGGATGCAACTGGAAACGTTGTAAAACAGACTGCAAGTGAAGCAGAACTTCTCTCTTACCTTCTACAAGAAGGATACATTAAGATTGGAAGATTTTCTGGTAGCAAAGGTGATTATTCTGGAAGTACAGAAGTAAACCTTAACAATGTCATTGCCTCATTGAGAGCAAAAGACATTGGTGCAGTAGCAAGATTTGCTGACGTGATTGCAATGTTTGAAAACATTAGACCACAGTTTTTCATAAAGTCAGGGCCTCAATACAACCCAAGACAGGATGAAACATTCATTGTACCAGAAGCAAAATATGCAGAAAACCTCTTTGACCCAATTAGAAACCTATTAAGAAACTTTGGAGTGAATGTGTAATGGGAATTTCCACAAGCGGACAAATTAACCTAAGTTGGATTAACGTCCAGCATTTAGGTGCAAAAGGAGACGGTGTTACTGATGATTACACTGCTATACAAAGTGCGCTTGACTTGGCAAGAACCAATGCAGTCACACTTTATTTTCCATTTGGGACATACATGGTTTCACAACCACTTTCATGTTACTCTGTAACATTAACAATGGAGAAAGGTGCTACATTAAAGGCATTTAGTGACTGGGTCACTACATATGGAAACGCTGCACAAGACCCTATAATTATTGTCACAAACAACGCAATAATTAACCACATGGAAATTAACGGTAATAACGTAAGTTCTGGCATTACATTAGGGTTGTTAGGAGCAGCTTCAGAAATATATGTAACCACAATTAAAGCATACAACATTTCAGCCAATTATACAGGAACACCTGCATTTGGAGTGAAATTCACAGGCTTTAACATAAACGTAAAACATGTAGAGGCAAACAACGGACAAGCAGGACTTTATTTCAAGACTGTCAGCGATGTCTATGTCAACTCTGCCTTACTAGTAAACAATGTAAACGGACTTTGGATAGAAGGCTGTGAACATATTTACTTTGGCGTATGTGACATTGATTCCAGTAGCGGTTATGGAATTCAAAGTTTTGCAAACAATGACATTGGATTTGGAACCACTACAATATGGAGTAACGTTACTGCATACCCGTCTTTAGACCCAACGGGCGGAGTAAATGTAGATGGAGACAGTCTGTGGACTGGAACTATTAGATGCATTGGCAATACTAACAACACAGCATTCACCCTTAGAAACTGCACACATTTTGAAGTCAAATTTGTAGTAACCAACAAAACCTTATACACAACCGGGAAAACAATAGATGTAGGAATGGATGTTGATACTACCGTTGACAAGACTAACAAACTTGAATACATTTGTCAGTCAAACATAACAACACCATTGACAGGTAGCATTAACGCTGAAGTGTTTACTAACGCAGAAGTTGTATATGGTGGCATGTTAGGTTCTGCATTAGCTGCGGGTGCTACAATGCATATGCCTATGGACGTAAAGGTTTCAAGCCTTACTTTAAGTCAACAGGACTGTGAAAGTCTTGTAGTAAGAGATTACTGCGTCCTTGCAGCAAAAGTACAGGTTATTACAAACACAACAACCTTTAACAGTACATATACATTGGAAGATACCTCTGGTGTTCTTTCAAGTGTAAACGTACTTGCAGGATTCACAAGTCTGATACACAACATTAGTTCACACCCAAAAACAATAAAGACAAGAAGACTATTCACCAAAGTAGTAAACGGTGGCGGCGGACAGCTGATTAACCTAAAGTCAGTTACCGTATTATTACCGTTGGAGGCTCAGTAAAATGGCTGACCTCAAACTATTCTTTTTTATGACCGTAATAGCAGGAATAATAACCTTACTAGTATGGGAAATGGAAAAAGAAGAATTCAAAAAAGTCTACCATAAGATTAAAGGTGACGGAAACTTGCAAGGAGTGGTTCCGCAATTTAACAAGACAGAATTAGGAGGGTTTTACTGATATGGTTCAGAAGACATATACCCTATATTCTGACTTGTTACCAAACGCAAACCCTCTTACAGTAAGATGGAACAGTGCAGACTTTGCAACAATAGATTATGCAGAACTGCATGTAACACTTTCAGCACTGGCAGGATTGCCTTTGTTCTCATGGAAGATTAAACAAAGTGTGGTAAATGGAAAGGTTTTCTACCCTTCAAACCCGATTGACTCTAGAAATATAATTCACAGTACAACAATAAAGTCACTCAAAGACGGAGAAAACATTATTGACATTTTCAGGGACGCGCCATTAGGTACGGGTGTAATTTCACCACAGGTACAGATTCACGTTGAACTGATTGTTCAAGGTTCTGTACAGTTAAACCCAGTCAATGCAATACCAAACCAGATAGGAAACATTGGAACTTATTTCAAGAACCAAAACAACGTATTCCAAAACACGTTCAAAGACAACCTTCCTTTGGGAATATTTGTAGCAATAATAGCCGTAATTGTGCTAATAGCACTGGTCTATTTGGCTTCAAGACTTCCAAAGGTTGAAAGAAGTGATATTCAAGCTGCACAGAATGCAGGACAAGGAGTAAAACAAAAAATAGGAGGACTGAGAAAATGATTATTTTCTCATTCTCTTTACTTTCTTTGTTATTGTTAGGTTTGGTAGGTTTCCTACTAGTCCACCATGCAATGAAACATGATGGTACAATGCTAGACAAGTATGATGTAACACAAAGTATATTAGCCCTTACAACTAAACATGAAGGATGGATAATACTAATATTAATATTCATACTTGGCATGACATTCGGGAGGTTTATTTAGATGGCTATAATAACTAGCAAAAACGCAGTAGCCGACCTTCTGTCAAATGTGTCAGGAAGTGCATTACAAGTATTAAGACGTAATGCCGCTAACACAGATTTGGAATTTGCAACAGTCTCTGGCGGTGGAATTTCCGATGGAGACAAAGGAGACATTACCGTTTCAGGTTCTGGAACCACATGGACGGTTGACAATTCAGCCATTTCAAATGCAAAACTTGCCAACATGGCAACAATGACATACAAGGCAAACATTACAGGTGCTGCAGCAGCCCCACAAGACATTACAGGAACTCAATTGCTTACTTCATTGGGACTTTTGAGTAAAGTAGCAACAGCGGATGAAAGTGTGGTTTCTTCTACTACATTAGTAGACCATACAGCATTAAATTTCAGTTGTACTGCAGATACCGTATATAGAATGACTTTGTTCATATATGGAGATGCTACAGCAGTTTCTATGAAATATTCAGTTCGTGCAAACGTAGGAACTCTAAGAACTGGACTTGATAGACACCTTTCACAAAGTGCTACAAACGCTCAAGGAACAAAATTAATTAACGTTCCTACAACTGCAGTAAGTTCTGAAGTACAAGTGTACACTGTTGCAACAATAGTTTGTGATTCAAACTGTACCATAAGTGTTTCATTTGCTCAAAGTGCAGTAAATGCCACTCCAGTAACCATAAAAAGAGGCTCTTGGATTATGGTTGAAACCATAGGAGCATACTAAATTGAACTGCCAAGTTCAGGAGGTGTACTAAATGGGAACAAGCAGTAACCAAACAGGAAGTAGCGATATTAGACAATTCGTACAATGGGGCAAGTATAGACAGCCTGCCGCAACAGCACAAGTATTTTCAGACAGTTACATAGCAAACAGAAGAGGAAGACTCAAATGTCTATTATATAACGTTAAGGAACTTTCACTAGATTCAGGAGCAGCAACTTTAAAATTCTACCTAGAAGGAATAGAAATTCATTCTGTAGATATAACTTATTCTGATGGACTTGGATTAACAGAAATACCTTTAGATGTTGTAGTAAATAAGGGTGACCAATTGCAGACAACTATAACTACCACAGGAGCGACAGGTAACATTACAGTATACTGGCATTATGGATTAGTATAGACATGGCTATAGCAGAAATGTTACTTGATAATACAACGGCTGTCATTGAAATAGTGACAATAATTGGATTCTTCATAGGAATTACAGAATGGAGGTTTAAAACACTAATAAAACCAATTTCTGATAAACTTGATGAGGAGATTCAGAAAGCAGAAAAACAGCATGATTTGTTATTTGACCTGTATAAAAGAGGGGTTTAAACCCCCTCTTTTTTATCAATACGTTTATATACTAGTTTTCCCTATATTATATTGTAAGACGTTACAATTCTCGAGAGATTCGTGAGATGATACAAGTCACGTAAAATTGTATTCTGGCAGTTGATAAGCCAGTTACCAAACTGTTCGCCGTTGACATGTCGCGAACTAAAACAACATGTCCTAGTTCTAGGTTGTAAAGTTCTGTCCGGACTCCACCTAGTAGCGGGAAAACCTAGTCAAAACCCGCAATATCTGCAAGTCACGACTTGCATTTTGTCATTTATGGGGGCTATGCCCCCATTTTATCGCGGTTTAACCACTACCGACAAAGAAAAAGGTTATGGTCTGCGAGTGAATGTAGGCGCCTTGAAAGAAGGAAATGATTCACAGGATTTCGATGGTTTTTTCCTGACACGTACAAATTAAAACCGTCACCATCAAGGTTTGCGCCTTTATGCCTCGTTGATTATATGAAGAATAACAGTGTTAAAAAGGCGAATATCCGGTTCTGCATGGAGACCATGCTAAACTTGAATGTTAAGAACCGTCATATAACTTTTTAAATTTTTAATTATAAAATAAAATAAAAACCACTAGCGTTTTGCTAGTGGCGGTAAAATAATATTCTGATAATTTCATCAGAATCACACAATTCTATAATATTTATTTTATAGTTTTCTGTCATATTTTTAAATATAATATAAAGTATAAAAGCCTTCCGAAAAGCGCTCGGCTACTTAAACCCAAAATAATTTCATTGGTTGCAGACCGGAGTTTTCGAAAGGCTGATAAAAAATTATGCGTAAGTTGAATTACGCTGTTCTGGTTTTTTAAATGCGTCAATCATTCTATCGTTTATACTTCTAAACAATTGAAAGAATTCTTTCTTTTCCATTTCAGGTATTGTTTCACCTGTTTTGGACGCATTTAATGTTGAAATAAGGTGGTTTGTTAGGTTGAAAATTGTGAAGGTATTAAATAACGCTCCTGACTTTGCATTAGTTACAACTGCTACAGCGTCTAACATTATTTTGGTTCTCATAATAAGAACATATTCTTCATAGTTATCTTCAACTAACCATTCCTTACATTCTTTTTCAAAGTCATCTATTAGAGACATGATATAAAAAAATTAGTATTCGCGGTAACCATTACCATCGAATACATATTTTTCTGACTCTTCAGTTGTAGTTTGTTTTTTGTATACATCTGAACAGTCAATTTTTTTAGTTCTGGCAAGAATGTCTTCATGACTACCAGCAAAGTAGTTTGTAAGCCATTCTTTTAACTGTTCTCTTCTTTTTAGTTTTTCGAAATCAACCATGATATAAAAAAGGTAAAGGGGGTAAATAAGTGTTACTTATTTTGTTATTAAAGCCATTGCGGCTCTTCTTATTGCCTGAAATTCTTCTTCTGTGACTTGGTCATCTTTTGCAGCATCATCAATCTCCTCAATGAGTGAACGTAGTTCACTAATCTTTTGTTTGCCTTGTCTAAACAAGACGCCAAAAGTACCTGCAACTATTGAAAGTCCTAGAGTAATCATTTCAGGTGTTATGTTAAATTCAATCATTCTTTTCTATCACCTGTTTTCTTTTCTTTTATAATGTTTCTTCTTGCTAATTGTAAAGCAGTTACGCTTGCAGTATTTGAAACATTGTCTTTTCGACTTGAAAGACCCAATCCTTCAATCAAGAACCTACGAGTTATTGCATATTTAGCCAGTACTTCAGTACGCCAAATCACATAATCTCTGTGTTTGCCAAAGTCTTTTACAGACTTTGAATTAAGTTCCTTGAAAAGGTTAATGGTGAGTTCAAAAATTAAACTTCGTTCTTCCATACTATAAAGAAGGGATAAGTAGTATTTAACTACTACCTAATTCTGTCATATTAACCCACCAAGTAATTTACTGCGTTGAAGAGGGTTTGAATGTCTATCAGTCCGTCACCGTACCATTCTACTACGTCAGCGAACCAGTTAAATTTCTCCATTGCTTTCATCAAAGGATATACTACAACCCCTTGAAAGGTGTCTTCATTCATTTGTGCGCATCTTTCACTTTGGAGACTACAAACATTCCAAAGACTTTCAGTTGCGTTTCTTAACATTTCTGTTATGTTTGTCATGTCTATACTAATCATCTGTCCTTATTAAACGTTCCGCAATACTGAGGTTATAGTCAGTTTTTATATTATTTAGAGTGGTCATCCATATTCGCTTTTTGTCACCGTTTAATTGAATTTCTTTTACCATTGCTGTCATTTTTCCAATGTCTTTTGTATCTTTAGCATGTTGAATCAGAGCATGTTTTATTGAGAGTGAGCGCAAGTTTGTAACCTGCATTACCAAATCACCATTCTCATTTAGTACAACTTCAGCATCTACAAAGTTGAATTTGTCTTTTCTTCCTGTCTCTGTGTTATAAGTTGTCAGTCCGAATCCTCTGCTTTTTGCCTTTTGTTCTGGGTCATCTTCTGTGTTTGTAGAATAAACACCTGCCATAATCAAATACATTTCAGGGTGAAATTCTGCTTCCCAATGTCCAAGAACTTTCTTACCTGAAGTATCTACTTTTAACGGTTTTTCTGAGAAAATACCGTCCGTTGCAATCATAACAATGTCATTCTTGTTATCCTTTGCACTTTCAAGAATCTGAGCTCTACAAAAACCTGTAATGTATGCACAACAAATAGGACTGTAAAGACCTGCTGGTTCTGGTTTGCTTTGTGCAAACTTGCCATATAACGAATTTATCAGCATTTTATAGACTGTCTTTTGTAAGTCGTCAGTCTGTCTTAGTCTTTCATCATACATGTCTGAGACAAGTTGTCCAAATTTTGTCCTTTCTTTCTTGTTTGGTACAAATGCATAACCTCTAATGAATGTAATCTCTACATCATAGTGTTTCAATGCAACATCAAGTTCCATTCCTGTTGTGGTGGTTCTGAACTCTCCGCTTGGACAATTAATAAGACCTGCATCATCTCTGAAAAGAAATGGCGTAAGAACTTCTTCTTGGACTATAGTCTGTATAGTGTAAAAACCTACCAAACCAGTTGCTTTTTTCTTGTATTCATCTAGACTTGTTATCTCTATCCACTCTCCGTCTCTAAAATCTGGCATGAGAACCATTGCATAAGGGTATGCACTGTTAATGTCGTAATGACTTATGTTTTTCAAATGTCCTCTTTTGAAAATCTCAAATCTTCCTCCAAAATAACTCTCATAAGCCTGTTTCTGAACCTTGTATGGCGCACATGCAAATTCAGGCATGTTCTCAATTTCTGTTCTAAGGTATGTTACTGCTATGCTTCCAACTGAAAAATAAGTCTGAGGGTAAAAACCGAATCCTTTATGAAACTTTTCAACCCATCTTACCATAAGTTGTTCAGCCAATACACAATCTTTCTGACAGTATTCAACTATAAGGTCAAACTCATCTTTTTCAATGTTATTTGGAAAGTTCTTTGTCTGGTATTTTCCTGTGTATTCTTTCTGGTCACCTAGGTATTTTTGTGCTGCTTTATCCAGACTTGAAAGGTAGAACTGCATTGCATCATAAATCTTTACAGTCATCTTTCCATCTCTAAGACTTAACATCTTTTTATGAAGGTATTTTACCAATATTCCATCCTCTGTTGTTACCTCTCCTTCTACATCGAGAGTTTTTAATTGCTCTTCAGAAAGTGACTTTAGAATAATAGAAGCATCAAATTTCAAGTTCCAGAATACAAAAACTGTATTTGGCACGTCTCTTGAGACTTTGCGTAAGTAATTAGAATAATCCCTAATGGTAAAATTTGGCAGGGAATTGTTTTCTCTTATAAGAGAATCATTGTCTCTTGAATTACAAAGGCATATTAGGTTTCCATTCTCGTTATATGTCTCTGTATCAAGCGCTATAAAATTAGGCATTCTTTGTAAAGTATCTTTTTCTATTGTATAATATTTTAACTTGTTAAAATAATCTTTTTTTCTTTTCTGCCACTTATTAGACTTTATAATAAGTTTAGACTGCTCCCATTCTTCTTCTGTGAATGGCATTTTTCTTGAGATACTTGTTTGAATCATGATAAAAATAAGAAAGAATGGTATATAATTCTTACTTAGGAATCATAAAACCATTCAATCTCAATCTCATCAAATTGCTCTGTAATGTCAGCATAATGAGGGTTGGCTTCTAGGAATTCTTTTCTACTCATCTTCTTCATTCCTCTTTTCACTCTTGCGTCATTTGCTGTCTTATGACCTAGTTTTATTCTTGCTTTGTTTCTCTTCTTTGCAAGTGCCAAAGAACTACGAATCTCTTTAAGTGAATAATGCTTACCACTTTCAAATCTTTTCTTAAAAGCACTTTCTTGGTATTTTTTCTCTCTCGTCATTGAATATAGCATACGTCTACTTTTTTCACCTAATTCAGTATCCATTGCTGCTTTTCTTTGTACGTTCCTAGCACGACTCCAAGACTGTTTAACAGTCAATTAAAAAACCTCTTGGGTCAAATGTGGAATATTTTTCGTTTCGACAGTGTTTACACTGGCATAATTTCATTTCCATGATATATGATAAAAAAGACAGGTATTTAATCCTGTCGAATCCAAGTTTTTCTTACTTTAACACAAATCTCACATGTGCAAAAATAATCTTTTTTATGTTCTTTGGGCATTTTAGAAAACATGATAAAAATAAAAGAAAATTAGGTGCTATACAGCACTTAATTTTAGGTTGAATCTTCCAGTTGGTTTTCCAGTGGTTGGGTTGACTGCTGGAACCTTCTCAATAACGAATTTTCCTTGAATTTCGCCTTGTGAAAGTGCATCAGAAATTGCTGCTACTCTGCTTCTTATTTGACCTAGAAGAGTCTTTGAAGTTGTCTGTAATTCTCCAATGTTAGTTGGAATTACAACGCTTTCAAATGCATCGTATGCTGTGCCATTTGCACTTACTCCTGCTGGAATGGTCTTAAAAACTGGGACGCCTACTATTGAAAAAACTTCGCCGCCTTCAATTTTTCTTGGGAAGGTTGTTGCACCTTCACCGAAAATTATGTTTTGACTTGTTGTCATGATTAGTTAAAGGAAGGTTCGAAATATAAACTTTACTGATAAAAAAATTAAGGTATTAAAACATACCTATGTTTTCTTTGAGTTCTGCATTTATAACATGTGTTATGTGCCGTTTTTATATTACAATCAGGAATGCATTGTTCACAGTTACATTTATGAAAAGAAGTTTCATTGAGAACACATCTTGAACAATTACAATCCATCAGTCTTAAACTCCTTAGCGTTTTTATATAGCCATTCTTTAGGTAATGTTATTAATTTTATATTAACCAACTGACAAACAGAACATGGCATGCATGGAATACATGACTCACGTCCTAAAAGGTCAGTAGCATATGTCTTTTTATTTGACATGATAAAAATTAAAGGGTTTTGACAAAGCGTTTTAAACCTTTTTTAATGTAATGCGCTGGGTCAATGTGTAAATTATATTTGTCATAGACATAATCAAAGACAAATATTCTTCCAACACTTGCTATGAAATATGGAATTCCTAGAAAGAATGTTGCTACGACAGGGTCATTCTGTATGTCAATGTAACGTAGCATTGGCGGTAAAATGCTAAGGTTAAGAGCGTAACTAATTGGGTAACCGCTTGCAGCAATGCTAACGGCTTTCCAAAATAGTTCTTTTGTCTCATCTTTCATCGTTTTACAAACCAACCTTTCTCAAGAAATGAATATAGAAACATTGCATTTACTGCTAAATGAGCATAATGACTGTTAGTAGTATCCTCATCCCAGTAAAATCCTCTTTGTATCTTATTCATATGTCTTAGCAAAGCATCTTCATAATGGTATAATTCATTTTGTTTGGCTTTTTGCCAATTATATAGTCCATATTTCTTCGCTCCATAAGTCAAAACTTCAACCTGTTCTAGGTGAAAGTTTGGGTTGTACAAATGAAACATTGGCTTTACAATATCTTTTGAATCTTTTTTAAATGCCATGATATAAAATTTGTTTATTCTTTGTCAAAGTAAATGTATGCTAATACGCCACTTTCAACAATTACAGTTAACCAAAAAAGCATAGGTATTATGTTTTCCATACCTTACTATAGGATTATCTAATATTTAAATTTTTGAGTTGTCAACTTTTGTTGGCCGGTAGGCCAACTATTCTATAGCCGCCTGGCAGGCGGGTATAGCTCGCTCATAGTATATAAAGATTTCTTTAGTCAATTTTGATTGACTTTATGTTTAAAAATGTTAGACTAAATTTCCA
>Ga0224506_10001024_pt1 | contig 20649 bp, 22 predicted proteins | sample SF_Jan12_sed_USG_2_FD_169108 | JGI IMG/M metagenome (GOLD analysis project Ga0224506, IMG submission 169108) | Sediment microbial communities from San Francisco Bay, California, United States - SF_Jan12_sed_USGS_8_1 | ecosystem: Environmental > Aquatic > Marine > Sediment | place: USA... | reverse complement strand
CTGTTTGAAATCAATAGGGTCAGATACCGACTCCATTAACATTGCCATTGATACAGAAACCCTAACCTGAAGATAATAAAGGGTAAAGCTCGATTCCAGCTAGTCACCCTATTGGGTTAACAACGCTAACCGGTGGGTTAGCGGCTTCAATGATTCGTGCCACGTCAAACAGGATATCTTCCCGGAATCGTGCCGCAATCAACTGCACACCGACCGGAGAATCCAGGCTCGAACCGGTGGTCACGGTCATCCCCGGCATGCCGATAAAAGGCAGCGCTATCTGGGTCATCTGTGCTTCGAGTATGGCTTTAAAATCGTCAGTCGACTTAACATCGCGCAAATCCTCAAACGGCAATTCGGCAGATACCGGACAGAGCATGATCGGAAACCCGGTTAGAAACTGCTGCCATTCGCGGGCCAGGGTTACCCGTCGCTGTAAGGCATCCATCAGACTGTTTAACGTGACTTCCGGTGAATTTTCCTGTAACCGGGCGTATACATAATTAGCATCGGGGTCGTCTTCGGTCGCAAACGCTTCGCCATTGGTTCGGGCATATTCTGACATCCACAGCAATAGCTGCAACTCCTTCGGTTCGCGTAGTGGCGGGCAACCGGTTTCAACCACTTCCCAGCCAGCTTCGCGCAGCTGTCGCGCGGTCTGATTCAGAGCCTCGACTATAGCCGAGTCAACCTGCCAGCCTTCCGGCGCGATACACAGAGCCGCGCGTTTTGGATACTCACCTAATTTATGTTCTACCGGAACCCACCAGGGATCGAGCGGATGACCAATCGCCATAGCGGAGTAACCCAGCCATAAGTCATCGATAGTTCGGGCAATCGGGCCGGATACGGCTGTCAACTGAGCACCGATATGCCGATCAGGACTCGACAGGTTAGCCGCGGCAATCCTACCGACTGTTGGCCGAAGGCCGTGGACCCCGCAGGCATATGCCGGATAGCGTATAGAACCCGCTATATCGGTGCCATGCGCAATCGTGCCTATTCCTGCGGCTACCGCAGCCGCTGCGCCACCCGACGAGCCTCCCGGCGTTAATCGATTGTTAAGCGGGTTTAAGGTATGGCCATGCAATGAGTTACGCGTGAACCAGCGCAGTGAAAACGCCGGAGTATTGGTTCGTCCGATTATCACAGCACCTGCCTGCTGCAGGCTGCTAATCACCGGACTATCTGTTTTTGCGATCAGATCATTTTGAATTCTAAGCCCGTTGGTATTGGCAAAGCCCGCCTGGTCGACATTCACCTTAATAGTCACCGGCACGCCAGCCAGAATACCCGGATCACTACCCCGCTCTACCTGTTGATCAATTGAATCTGCCGCAGCCAGTGACTGTTCCGGCATTTCATCTACAACTGCATTGATAGCAGGATTAACCGATTGCAGACGCTCGAGGGCGGCCTCGGTTACTTCGCGCGCAGTCACTTCTTTCTGCCGTATTGCTGTTGTGATTTGCCGGGCAGACCATTCGTGTAGCAAGCTCATATTTAATCCTCTATTCTGTTATTGGTTTTTCAGGCCTTTCAGATTGTAAACTACAGATATATTGTTCATTCAATTTTGATCGTCAGTTGGTAGCGCAAGCTTCGATTTACCAGCTTTGATCCGTATCCAGTTGACCAGTCTCATCACTGAAGCACGACAGATTACCCAGCGTTCTACATGGTATTTGCCGGGAAACTCCATTAACACAAGACCAATAATGATGGTCAGTATGCCCTGCCCTGGTAGCACAAGCATCAATATTCCAGCCATCATAAAGATGACACCGAGAAGGTTCTTGATGACGAATAAAGGGATACGCAACAATGGATGCCTGTTGTTCCATGCAACCCGATGCCGGTCGGGATAGAAAAAATAGTCCTCCGGCATCCTCACCAGTAATACCGGGACAGCAATCAGAGTCGCCAGGAAAGAAACCACCGACACGGCCAGTAACAATCCTACCAGAGCCTCATTGTTGTAAATCCAGTCAACCATGGTTTGAATTCCTGCTACTTAAATGCTATCGCCATTCTACTGTTGATATTAGTCCTGGTGGTCATAACACCTTTACCCCGGATTACCCTGTATCAACTGAAAATACCCTGTGCCCAGGCCGATAGCTGATCAAGCAATTCCTGCTCGCGCCCACCCTGCTCGCGCTGGGCCAGGGTTAACAAATGCTGCTGAAACTGTTCAACTGTCAGACCTGCGCCGAATTCACCATCGACCAGGCGGCTGTGGCAAAAACGCTGCCAGCGTACTGCTTCTTCTTCATTCAGGCTCTTGGGAAAGTTTCGCGCACGATAACGAAACAACAGCGTGTTCAGTCGCTTATCCTGAAACGTATTATCCGGCCATTCGGCCAGTTTCTCCGGGGTGGCTGCGAGCACCTGATTACAGCAGAGTCTATCCTGCTGGCCGATAAAGCCATCGTATAAAGCACTATCCGCATCGATTTCTTCGAAGGTTCGCTCGGCGCTATAAACCTCGGTCAATCGCGATATCAAACCAGGATCGGACATCAACATTTCTCTATGCTGGTTGACTTCATCCCAGTTAATTTGCCACTTCTGCGCCTGCTCGGCATTGAGCGTCGATACCGGCGCCAATGCCGGTGATTTATTCAAATGCACACCTTTCAACGGTAGGCGCTGCTCACCTTCGGCGAGGTCGAGTGTTTTTGTATAAAGCTTTTGCTGAATTTCATTTACGCTCAGTTGCAGCAAAACCTCCGGGTTAAAACGCAGGTTGTAACAAATGACTTCGTTGCTATTTACCGGATGCGTCAACAATGGAACAACCGGGGCGAGACAACCCTGTTGAGCCGGAAACATACCACTGACATGCAATAGTATTTCCGGCTGAGCTGGATTAAGAATCTCGGCCACCCGTTTTTTATTTCGTAAGTTAAAAAAGAAATCGAACAATCGGGGTTGCTTCTGTTTCACCAGCTTCGCTACCGCGATAGTCGCTTTAACGTCAACCAGTGCATCGTGCGCGCCTATTTGTTCGATATTATTGGCTGCGGTCAGGTCAGTGAGTTTAAAACTGACCACGCCGTTTTCATTTACCGGCCAGCTAATACCCTCCGGGCGTAGCGCATGGGTCAGGCGCATTAAATCGAGTACATCCCAGCGACTGTTACTGTTTTGCCAGCTATAGGCGTAAGGGTCGATAAAGTTTCGATAAAAACCGAACCGCGTAACTTCGTCGTCAAAGCGAAGGTTGTTGTAACCGACGATACAGCTATTGGGTCGCTGGAACTCGGCATGAATCAGCCTGAAAAATTCCGCTTCGTTTACACCTTCCGAACTAGCCAGTTGCGGGGTGATGCCGGTAATTAACACGGCTTCAGGGTGAGGTAAAAAATCAGGCGTTGGTTGCGCGTAAATCATCAAAGGCTGATCGATGATTTCGAGGTTTTCATCGGTACGAATACCGGCAAACTGAGCCGGATGATCGACACGCGGGTTAGCCCCCCAGGTTTCGTAGTCGTGCCAGTAAAAACTTGCTGTGGCCATTACCTTATTCTCCAGCTGAATTGAGTCATTGTATATCAGGGTATTTTCAGGTTGATAGGGATCACGGCGTTTAATTTTAAGTTTCGTTTAAGCCGACATTCGTAAACTACATGAAAATCTGCCACCTGGTAATAGCTTATATGTCTACAGACACTGAAAAATCATCCACCATTAAAGTATGGGATCCGTTGGTCAGGATTTTCCACTGGAGCCTGGTTCTGTCTTTTGCCCTGGCGTTTATCACTGAAGACGACTGGCTGAGTCTGCATGTTCAGGCAGGCTATGCCGTCTCGCTTCTCATTGGCTTTCGCCTGATCTGGGGTCTGATCGGCACTCGACAGGCACGTTTTTTCTCCTTTGTTAAATCACCCGCAGTAGTCATGTCTTACCTCAGACAAATGTTGACGCTGAAAGTCCCTCATTACCTCGGCCATAACCCGGTTGCAGCAGTGATGGTAATAGCACTCTTGTGCAGCATCGCACTGACTGCTTTTACCGGCATGGTGACGATAGCAAGTGAAGGTCAGGGACCGCTGGCCAATACGGTATTTGCGTCATGGCGCGGTGACTGGATAGAAGAAGTTCACGAGTTTTTCGCCAATTTCACATTAGTACTGATCGTTGCACACGTTTCCGGCGTGGTAGTCAGCAGTTTACTCGAGCGTGAGAATCTGGTGAAAGCCATGGTAACGGGGCGTAAAAAGAATCGCCTAGATTGGCAGGATACTCAAAACCAGGAGGGTAGCTAAAATGAAAACAGGTCAAATAGTAATAGCTCTGTGGCTTTGCCTGATTTTGATCACCGCAGTCAGTGCCAACCCAAATCCGCTGAAGATAATCGAAGTCTATCAACAGCAGGGCGCCTCCCGGACGGATGCCAACAGAGGCAAACAACTCTGGGAAACGGATACCGAAGGACGCCGTTGCACGAGTTGTCATGGAGACAGCCCCTCGAACAACGGCAGCCATATCAAAACTAAAAAGCTCATCAAGCCGATGGCTTTATCGGTCAATCCCGAACGTTACCAGGACGATAAAAAGATTGAAAAATGGTTTTTACGCAACTGCAAATGGACCTTTGGCCGCGAGTGTAACGTTCAGGAAAAAGCAGACATTTTAACCTGGCTTTCAAGTCAGTAATTTTAGTAGAGGTAAAACCATGAAACAAAACAGGAACATGATGGCTGGTTCTATTTTAATGACCGCCATTCTAGCTTTCAGCTTATATGGATTCGGCCAAATCTGGGCATCTTCAAAGAACCAGGCAAATCCGCTATATGCTGAAGAATGCGGTAGTTGCCATATGGCTTATCCGGCTCAATTGCTACCACCACAAAGCTGGCAAAACATGATGTTACAACTGGAGGATCACTTTGGTGAGAATGCCGAGCTCGATGCAGAATCAAAACAGGCTATTGAGTCCTATTTGGTCGAGGCCAGCCAGCAGGGAAATGGCTCCAGCCGAAAACTCTTCAGGAATCTCGGTAAGCAGGTACCCGAGCGTATCACCACACTACCCTATTTCATTCACGAGCATGACGAGATTCCTTCTCGATTAATCACTTCTAATGATAAAGTGGGATCGCTCAGTCAGTGTAATGCCTGCCATCAACGTGCAGAGCAAGGTGATTTTGATGAAGATGATGTATCTATTCCTGGCTTTGGTCGCTGGGACGACTAGCAGCCACCTCCTGGCCAGTGACGACATCAGTTCGAATAAAATTCGGACCATGGTGAAAAGCGGTGAGATACTTTCCCTGGAGTCGATATTGAGCCGGTATTCTGAAAAGGAGTACGGTAAATTACTCGACCTCGAGGTAGAATGGGAACAGCAGGTGCTAATTTATGAACTCGAATTCCTGCGATCCGATGGCCGCGTTATCGAGCTCGAAATTGATGCCCGTAACGGTCAGCTACTGCAACAGGAGATCGAAGATTGAAACTCCTACTGGCCGAAGATGACAAGCAGCTGGTAGAGTTCCTGCGCCCCAGATTACAGCGTTCAGGCTATACCGTGGAATGGAGCAACAATGGCATCGACGCCGAATTCATGGCCCTGGAAGAAAATTTTGACGGCATCATTCTCGATCTTGGCCTACCTCAGAAACCAGGCCTTGAGGTTTTGAAAAACTGGCGTGAGCATCATCTGACCACGCCCGTATTAATCCTCACTGCCCGCGACTCCTGGCAGGAACGCGTCGACGGCCTAAAAGCCGGGGCCGACGATTATCTCGGCAAGCCATTCCATTTCGAAGAATTATCGGCACGACTGGAGGCCATACTTCGACGGCATTTTGGTCAGTTAGACAATAGCCTTGATTTCGAAGGTCTGACGTTAGACACTGAAGGGCAAACGGTGACTTCGGCTACGGGAGAGACTCACCAGCTAACGGCTATCGAATTTCGCCTGTTACGTCATTTCATGCTAAACCCGAATAAAATAATATCGAAGACGGAATTGAGTGAACAAATTTACGAGGAGGAACAGCTCAAAGACAGCAACGTGATAGAGGTTTATATCAACCGCCTGAGAACCCTGCTGGGTAAGTCGTGGATTAAAACCTTCCGTGGCCAGGGTTATCGACTATCGGCACCATAGAGCAGAACAGATCAATCGATGTACTCTCTGAAGAAAAAAATTACCCGAAGCCTCGTTATCAATATGCTCGTAGTGATGTCGGGTCTGTTAGTGACGATGTATTTTTCGATGCAGCAGTTATTACAGGATTACGTATTAACCCGGCTAGAGCATGATACCGAAAGTCTCGTTACTGTAATCTACCAGGATCAGAAGCAACAGTGGCATGTCGACCCGACCAAAATGTCGACCATCTATAACCGGGTTAAATCGAGCCATTACTATCGTCTGACCGTTGGCGATCAAACCCTGACATCCCGCTCGGTATTCGATACGGAATTTCCCATATCAGAGAAAGATCTGGCCAGCCCAGGGCATTATCTGGCCGATGGTCCCGGACAGGAAGTCTGGCTGGTCAGGTACCAGCAGGTAAATAAAAATAATCAGTTAATCAATATATGGGTAGCTGAGAATATTATGCCGCTACGGCAGCAACTGCTGCACTATAGCGCTTATGCGATTATTCTGATCCTGATAGCCACCACGATGCTTATTTATCTGCAACGACGCACTCTCGAAAGGTCGTTTCATATTTTCGAGGTTCTGCGGCAAAATATCGCCTCGGTACGCCATAAGGAAATGGACAAAATTGGCGTGCAGGTTCCCAGGGAAATTATACCTCTGGTGAATGAAATCGAAATTCTGGTAGAGCAATTACGCAATCGAATTAATCGCAGCCGCCATGCCATCAGCAATCTCGCTCACGAATTAAAACGACCGCTACAACTGTTATCACAACAGCAGGAATCGAGTGCCGACGAAGAACAACTGAAACCACTGCACGATATTCGAGCTATTCTGGAGCGAGAGCTTAAACGAGCGAAAATATCCGGTTCCCAGGGCCTCGGCGGATCTTTTAATATTGATCAGGAACTACCCTTCATGATTGAGGTACTCGCAAAAATTTATCCGCCAATTGATATCCATTTCGAAAATTCTGAAAATATTTCCAGCCTCGATTTAGATCGAGATGACATGCTTGAATTGATTGGAAACTTACTCGACAACGCCTGTAAGTTTGCCTCGCAAAGAGTAAACTTCCAGATAACAGGCACAGAACAGGGAGTGAAATTAATAGTTGACGATGACGGTAAAGGCATCGAAAAAGATGAAATGGAAAAAATCAAAAAACGAGGGGTTCGACTTGACGAGACCAGAGAAGGCCACGGTCTGGGACTCGGCATCTGCTGGGATATCGTCAACAGCTATCACGGTAACCTGCTGTTTTTTGCTTCGCCGATGGGCGGCTTGCAAGTCTGCGTCGAAATTCCCTTACAAACTTGAACCCGGGTATCATGAACCCGGGCGTCGGAGTCAGAACTGACTCCGACACCCCCGACAATTACCCACCAAACACGTCTACAACCGAATCGCGTACCGCAGCAACCAGATCATCCAACGTTGACTCACTGGATGTTATCGGCGGTGCAATACAAACCACTTCGCCACGCATACGGGTAAACAGACCGTGGCTGATCATGGCTTTGGTCATTTTGCCACCAACGCCCCACTCTGCAGGATAGAGCTCTTTGGTCGATTTGTTTTCAACCAATTCGACACCACACATCATGCCTTTACCTCGAACATCACCAACATGCGGGTGTCCGTCCAGTGCACTATGTAATTTCTCCAGTAGATAATCGCCTTTTGCAGCTGCCTGTCCGACAAAGTCTTCTTTTTCGATGACATCGATCATCGCCAGACCAACCGCGCAGGTGGTGGGGTGACCGCTGTAAGTGTAGGCGTGCATCCACGGCTTATCGGCGTTTTCCAGCGTAGTGGCGATTTCATCGGTGATACCGATGCCGCCGAGCGGTACATAGCCCGAGGTGATCGCCTTGGCAAATTGCACCAGGTCGGGCTGAACACCATAATGTTCGAGCGCGAATAATTTACCGGTACGGCCGAACCCGGTAATGACTTCGTCGGCTACCAGCAGCACTTCGTACTGGTCACAGATTTCGCGGATACGCGGGAAATAATCGTCGGGAGCGACTAGCACACCGCCAGCACCCTGTACTGGCTCGGCGATAAACATCGCGACATTCTCGGCTCCCAGTCGCAATATCTCTTTTTCCAGCTCATTCGCAGCCGCGATTCCAGGAGATGAACCATCTTCTGGGTGCGGGTAACGATATTGATCGGGTGAAGGGATATGGCTGAACCCGGGCATACGTGGTTCGAAGGCTGCCCAGTAACCGGCAATTCCCGTAGCACACATAGCGGCAAAAGTGACGCCATGATACCCCCAGAGACGGCTGATAACCTGAGTCTTGGACGGCCTGCCCCTGGCTTTCCAGTAGGAACGCGCCAGTTTAATATTACTATCGGTAGCTTCGCCACCACCTGAGGTAAAATAGAAGTGATTAATATCCGGGTAGCAAATATCCGCCAGTTTGTCGGCCAGCTCAATTGCAGGAATATTCGAGCTACCAGCATAACTCGAACAATAAGCCATTGCCTGCATCTGCTTTGCTGCTGCATCGGTCAATTCCTGACGGCCATGCCCCGCGTTTACATTCCACAAACAGGAAAGCCCATCGATAAACCGGTTTCCATCGGCGTCGATTAAATAAGATCCCTCACCCTTAACCCATACCTTGCCACTGGCCTGGCCTGCACTATGGTGCAGTGGATGAATCATATGAGCCTGATCTTTTTCGATAAGGGCGGCGTTACTAGCGGATGCATTCATTTTTGTAATCTCTTCTTAAATTAACGGGAATAACCATACAAATCGTTAAAGCACATTATATGCCTGCTGATAGTCGGGCGAAACAATAGTTCCGGTTAAATTAAATATTTCAACTAAACTCAATCGTAGAACAGTTTCAAAGTACGGCTAATTATGCGTCATTTACTACGACTGACAATTCTGGTCGTATCTCTAACTTCGTATACCGCAAATGCAGACGGTGATGGACTGAGCGTTTTTACTTCCGATAACCCGGAGAGTAACGCTGCACGCTCCTTTATCGTCGTGCCTGAAAAATATGAAATCCCACACGGCATAAGCGCACCGGCATCACAAGCCGTACTCACAAAGCAAGCCCCGTTTCTCATCGAGATCCTCGACGAAATCGAAGATGCCGAACTCGTGCAATGGTCCATCAACATTACCAGAAACGATTTTGGCAGAATCTGGGTGCTATCTAGTTATTCCGGGAAGAAAACGGTGGGAGAAGTTAATACGGTATGGACATCGTTCAAACTTGATAAGAATGTCGTCGACCGCCATATTTTACAATTCCATCCGCGTCCTCAAAAGCACCAATCAACCGTCTACAAGAAAGGTAAACCGACTTCGGCGCAGGGTGTTTCCAACGGTGGTGGGACTAAATCTATCAATATCGAAGGACGAAACCCGCGACTAAGCTATGAAATCGAGGGACGTGTTCTCGATGCCAGTAACAAGCTTATCAAACTTTATAGTGTTACTCTGCAGATGGACGATAAAGATTTAATACGCCAGGAATATATCAATCACTACAGAATTCCCAGAGCCACAGCCGGAGAAGCGGGAAAACTACCCGTACCAACCCGCGAGGAAATAAAATTAATACCCGCAACGCCCGATGGTTATGACGGCAATCGCCTTACCGAAAGTGAATACGAATTAATCATAGAAGACGGTGCTATAGAACTCTCTAAACTAATTTTAGATGCTTACGAAGGCATGAAGAAGTTTTATCGAAAGCCCGGTAACGAATTGAAAGACCTCAACGGCGAGCCGCTGACTATTCCCGATAGCCGCCTGTGGTTAAGTAGCGGTTGGAGAAATCCTGAACGCAACGAATGGTTTAGCGACGCTCTCAACGGTGCGCATCAACTCGGTGCTGCACTCGATCTGATGCCAAATGAAATTCCGCGCAAGAGAGAAGCCGCCATTATTTATTGGGTTTTATGGAATGCAGTGGAATCGGTACCGGATCAGCATCAGTTTTTGGCGCAACTCGAAGCACTGACAGTACCCATCAGGCCCGCCAGTTTTAAACTCGATATCGAACCCAGAAACGGCATTCCGGATGCCTTCGATAAAGCCGATCATCTGCATATCAATCTGGTCAAATGAAAAAGTCATTGATCATTCCGCTGCTCTACCTGGTATCAATTTCACCAGTGCTGGCGCTAGCGAATTTTGAAGATATCTATGGTATCCAGGCGAGTGATTTCTATAACGTGCTCGCCGATCAGATTGTTTCGGCTCGCTTCGAAGACAACTCATTAAGCTTGCAGGAACAATTTAAGCGGCTAAAAAACCTTCAACTCAAAATAGAAACTAAAACCGACGAATATCCCGGTGACCCTCTGGTCTGGTTCCTCGAAGGCTTAAACCTGAATAACCTGGCGGAAATACGATATTTACTCATATTAAGCCAATCAGGTCAGAAGAAAGCGACCGCAGATAGAGAAGTATCGAACTACAATATCGCTCGTAGCCGGGCTTATAGCAACGCCATTCGACTCGACAGCAAGCCCCCCCATCAACTGTCTTCGACCATTTACGCCACCATGAGCTACGGCCTGAGTAATCGCCAGAAAATAAAAACCTATACACGCGAACTTGAGCTCGGCAGTCCGAGTGAAAATGAAAGCAACGAGTGGTTTTTGCACTGGGCGAAAATCGATGCACTGGTGCATGAGAAGAAACTCGACGAAGCCCAGCTAGCATTGGTTGAACTAAAAACACTTCTGGATAAAGCAAATAAAGCAGACTCAGCCTATGCCGAAATAGTTGAAAAAGCTGGAGCACAGATAAAAACGATTACCGATGAATTACAAAAACGGCAAGCCAGTCACCAAAATTCAGAAACATCCAATGTAAAGCCCGATGACCCCGAAGAGGACTGGAGCTGGAAGATCTGGCTAATTGTATCTTTGGGCATATTTACCTTCATTGCGGTTGTTGTGATTGCGCTTTTAAAGCGCGATCATTAAAGTTTGAGTTGATAATTATTTGCTAACATCAGCGAAATGGCCGGAATTATGATTCAACTAATACAAAACACGAGAGAGTGCCAGCCGGTTGCGCGTAATGCCTGATAATATCAACTGGCTTGAAGACCGGGTACGGGGTGTAGGTGCAGCGCTTGTCATCGATGGTGGCATGGGAACCCTGTTACAGCATTCCGGGGTACCCATGCACGGCAAAGTGTGGAGCGGTCAGGCTGTTTTATCACACCCTGGAGCAGTATTACGAGCGCATGAAGCGTTCATCGAAGCGGGCGCCGAAGCCATTATTACCAATACATTCGCCGCCGCGCGTCACATGCTCGAGCCGGGTAGTCTTGGGCAACAGGTTAAAGAAATTAATCTCAACGCAGTACAGCTGGCCCGACAGGCCCGTGACAATGTTGCCAAAGAGCCGGTTGCTATCGTCGGCTCAATCTGCGAATGGGCGCCGACCGATAACCCGAAATGGCATACAGCAAAAGCTGTCAATAATTCTGTCCGCGAGCAGGCAGAGCTACTGGCTGAGGCTGGCGTCGACCTCATCGCACTGGAAATGTGCCAGGAAATCGAGCTCTCTATCGCCGCCACCGAAGCTGTCCTCGAAACAGGGTTACCATTCTGGATTGGCATGAGCGCACAAACCCATCAGGGTTGCGATAATCTTTCGGTATTCGATTATGCGGAACTGGATTTTGAAAGCCTGGTGAAAGCGCTAGCCGGATATCCGGCGATGATGATGAATATCATGCATACCCCGATAACCGACATCGATAGAGCACTCTCAACCCTTCGACAATACTGGGATGGCCCAATTGGTATCTATCCCGAATCGGGCTACTTCACTATGCCCGACTGGCACTTCGTCGATATTGTCGAACCCGAAGAACTGGCGGAAATGGCTCAAAGCTGGATCGATAAAGGCGTGCGTATGGTGGGTGGTTGCTGTGGGCTTGGGCCGGAGCATATTGCGGCTTTGCGGCAGACGCTGAATCCTCGAAATTAGCCGGATAAAACCTGTTCATCGCCCCGGTAAATCCACCAGAAACTCCTGTGACGAATATCCATGTTTCAAATCCTTCGCCCTAACCTTCACCTGCTTAACACCTTTAGCAATAGCAACGCCCGATAAAGACCGGGTAAACGGCTGTTCATCTACATGCGGGTGAAATAAAACCCGCGACTCGATCAACTCTCCCTCTAGCGTTACCACGTCCCATTGGTTGGCATAGTGCTCCCAGCCTTCGTCGGCGTGTTCTAGTGTGACTGCAAAGGTACAGTCACTCTGACAGCGCACTTTGACATCGACGATGCGAACCTGGTCCGCAAACAGACCTGTGCTGACGATCGCTAACAGTAGAATCGCCGATAATCTCCTGAATGGATGCATAACGCTTGCTCCCTCTTTATTCGAATTTTGCACCGCCGAAAGTTAACCACGCGACTCACGTATAGCCTCGTAAGCCGATTTAATTTGCTGGGTTTTCTCGGTAGCATCCTGAATCATTTGTTCGGGTAAACCTTTCGCAACCAGTTTATCCGGATGATGTTGCGACATTAATCGTCGATAAGCCTTTTTCAACTCGGCATCGCTTACCGATTTATCCACACCTAAAATCGCATAAGCGTCTTGCAGACTGGTCTTTGGAGCTCCTGCCTGCTGATAGTCGGTACGACCGAAACCCGCTTTCAGCATTTCCTCCAGACGCTTCAACTGTGAAAACGATACCCCCAGCTTCTGGCAGATTTGAGCGAGTACCTTTTCTTCGGCCGGATGCATCACGCCATCGGCGTAAGCTGCCTGCAGTTGTATCTCCAGGAACATTTGAATCAGCGTACTACGCCGATGAACTTCTTTCCTGAACTGGTCGAGAATATCGTGAATAGGAAAATCACTGGACTTACCTTCGTTGAATAATCGTTTGGCGGACTCTCGCATCTCTGCGTCCAGCCCCAGATGGGTCATCACTTCTTCGGCGAGTTTAATTTCGTCGCGGGTGACTTTACCATCCGCCTTGGAGATGTAACCCATCACCGAAAAAGTCGCAGTGAAAAAAGCTGCCTGAATTCGATCCTGATCGCCGGGTCCGGTTTGCCAGTCGTCCTGACCCAGGGAATTCATGCCACGATCAAAGTTGTGCCCAAAGGCAACGCCCATGAGCGCTCCGAATGGTCCGCCTATCATAAATCCAAATGCGCCGCCTAGCGCTTTTCCCCACCATGCCATACCTTTACCTTTCTACTCGTGATCGCCGACGATTTGTTTAATCTGATCTATATTCTGCCTTAAATCCTGATATTGAACACAGCAGACTCCTGCGCCACCAAATTCGAAATCGATCCAGGTCATCGGCAGAAAATCGAACTTTTCCATCATCGCTGGCTGCGAATTGCCGACTTCGATAATTAAGACACCGTGTTCGCTCAGATAATCCACCGCCTGCAACAGAATCCGCTCCACCAGAATCAAACCGTCTTCACCTGCTGCCAGGCCGAGGCTCGGCTCAAATTTGAATTCCTCGCCCAGGGCAGACATGTCCCCGGCATCCACATAAGGCGGGTTACTCACGATAATATCGAATTTCTGAGCAGGAATATTATCGAAAAGATCCGATTGATAGAGTGTTAAAACGTCATCAAGCTCGTGTTCGTGACGATTAATTTTGGCCACCTCCAGCGCGTCGGCAGAAATATCCGAAGCACAAACCTCTGCATCTTCAAAGGCATATTGGCAGGCTATGGCGATACAGCCACTGCCGGTACACAGGTCGAGGATACGATCTACCTGCCGGCTATCGACCCAGGGCTCAAAGTGATTACCGATTAATTCGGCGACAGGCGAACGCGGAATCAGTACGCGTTCGTCAACATAGAACCGGAGTCCACAAAACCACGACTCTCGGGTTATATAAGCGGCGGGTTTTCGGGTATTGGTTCGTAATTGTATAACCTCCATCACCTGATCGCGCTCTGATGCCGTCAAAGAGCAATCCAGATAGCTTTCCGGCCAGTCAAACGGTAAATATAGCGCGTGTAGAACAAGATATTTCGCCTCATCAAAAGCGCTACCAAAACCATGCCCGAACTCAAGCTCTCGACGATTAAACTCACTGGTCCCCCAACGAATAAAATCGCGCATTGTCGCCAGTGATTTTAAAGAATTCGACTCAGTCACGTTGTGTTTTAAACCGGTTAAAATATAATGTCGCGAATTCTACACCATATTTCTTTTGGCAGCCTGCGAATTGGCCTGGCGGAAAATTCCCAACATGAAAAAATCCACTATTGTCTTCATTACAATCCTGTCGTTGGGTGTGGGTTTCGCGTCGGCCTGGATAGCCCGGGGCTTACAACCCATAAAGCTAGAAGCGGGTCTCTGGCTAGGCGACAATGCCAGAGCATTGCCGGATTTTAAGCTCATCGATCATAACGGCGAGGACTTCGATCGCGATAATCTACAGGGTAAATGGCATTTGCTGTTTTTTGGCTATACACACTGCCCGGATGTCTGCCCGGCTAGTCTGCAGACAATGGCCGACATGCTCAAATCGATCTCTGATAGCGATGTCAGCAACGCTATACGGGTAGTATTCGTGTCGGTCGATCCCGACCGCGATACACCCGAAGTATTGAAAAATTATGTTCAGTATTTCAACCCCGGTTTTATCGGTATCACCGGAACGGAGCAGAATCTCAACCAGCTTGCCAAAACAATAGGCATCAGTTATTTCCTGGATCGAGAGAACCCGGAGCAGGTCAGTTATCTGGTCTCGCATAGTTCATCGATTATTTTGATCAACCCGTCTGTCGAATATGCAGGGCTGTTTCGAGCACCACTGAGTACCCTGGCAATGGCCGAAGACCTGACTAAAATCATTGAACGAAATTAAATGATCAATCGACAGTTTCAATTATTACTGAGTCTAATCCTGTTGATGCTCGCCCTCGGGGCAGAGGCGGCTCCGCTCAATATCACCGATGCCTGGATAAAAAATCTGCCGCCAGTCGTGCCAATGCGCGCCGGATACATGCAGATTGAAAACAGCAGTGATACTCCCTATCGAATTACCGGGGTCGAAAGTGAAGTATTTACAACAATTGATATACACGAATCGATCGAAAAAAATGGCATGATGTCGATGCAGCCAATATCGTCCTTAGTTATAGAGGCAGGTACAACTGTAAAACTGGCTCCCGGCGGCATTCATTTAATGATGATGGAACCGAAACAGGTGTTAAAACCCGGCGATCGGGTTAACATCAGCCTGGAATACGACAATGGTAGCACCCAAATTCTGCAAATGACTGTTAGACAATAATATGACCGAAGAAACTCCAGAAACGAAGGAACCGTTCATCGACAGAGAGAAGTTGATGCTCTGGTTTTTCTACATTGCGCCTCACCATCTGATCTCACGCATAGTATTTACTATTACCCGGTTACGCGGCCCCTTCGTACAGCCATTAATCAAATGGTTCATTCGTAAATTCAACGTGGATATGAGTGATGCACTTTTTGAAAACACAAGCGTTTATGAGACTTTCAACGAATTTTTTGTACGCGATCTGAAAGATGATGCTCGCCCCATAGTGAGTGGCACAAATACGCTGGCTTCGCCGGCTGATGGTACTGTGTCAGAGGCCGGCACGATAGAAAACGGCCAAATTATCCAGGCCAAAAACCACCAGTATACGGTTAGACAACTGCTGGGGGGCGACGAAACCGTCTCCAAACTCTTCGACAACGGCCGCTTCGCGACAATTTATCTGGCACCGTATAATTATCATCGGCTGCATATGCCTACCGACGCGCGTTTATATAAGATGATCCACGTACCGGGGCGGCTCTACAGCGTTGCGCCCTGGACAGTCGAAGCAATACCCCATATTTTTGCTAAAAACGAACGCGTCGTATGCCTGTTTTCCACACGGGCCGGGCCGATGGCTATGGTTCTGGTCGGTGCGATTAATGTCGCCGCCATCGAAACCGTCTGGAGCGGACTGATCACTCCGCCTAAGGGTAAAAAAGTCAGTGAGTTTGATTATTCCCATACCACCAAACAAATCGAAAAAGGTGCCGAAATGGGCCGATTCAACATGGGTTCAACGGTCATCCTGCTCACCAGCGATCGCGTCAACTGGTTACAGAAGCTACGACCCGGTAATCAAGTGAAAATGGGAGAGCTGATCGGACATTTTCCGATGCCGCAAAAGAAAGCGGTTAAGAAGGCCGCGAAGAAAAGCTAGTCTGAAAAGCTCATGACCTGATCGATAGAATCGAGCTCCAGCAACACCATCAATAATCGATCAAGCCCTAGTGCTACACCAGCACAGTCCGGCAGGCCTGCCGCTAACGCCGACAGAAATCTTTCATCGAGCGGATATTCTGGCAGGCTGAATTTCTGCCGTTGTAGATTATCCTCAAGAAAACGCTGGCGTTGAACACTGGCATCGGTCAGTTCCGAAAAACCGTTCGCCAGTTCCAGTCCGTTGTAATACAGCTCAAAACGTTCCGCGAACTTCGGATTCCTTTCGCTTACCCGTGCCAAAGAAGCCTGCGACAAAGGGTAATCGGTAACGAAAACATAGCCTTCCATTAAAGGCGAAATGAGCAGTGAAATGAGAAGATCCAGGCATTCATCAAACGTCAATTGTTCGCTGTCGGTACCCGGTATTCTCTGTGAACAGATATTTCTGAGTTCGATCAGTTCAACTGAGTCGATATCAACACCTAAGTGTTGCTTGAATAAATCTGTATAACTAACACGCAAGAATTGATTCTTCTGATCACTAAGTGAATTAATCAACCGTTCCATTTCATCCATTAACTGCCGATAGTCGAAGCCAACCCTGTACCACTCCAGCAGGGTAAATTCAGAGCGGTGACGACTGCCCCGCTCGCCAGCACGAAAAGCATGACATATTTGATAAATTGATCCGCTGCCAGCCGCTAATAAACGCTTCATGGCGAATTCTGGAGAGGTCTGCAAATAGAGTCGCACATCGGCCACTATGGAGGCTATATTGGGATCAGTATTAGTACTCACCGAGAGCAAAGGCGTATCGACCTCGAGGCAATCGCTGGTCGCAAAAAAAGCCCGTATTTTTTGATAAAGACGGGCTCTGCTACGAATAGTCTGTGGCGTGGCAGTTGGTCGCCAGTCCATCTTTTTACTTACTTCTTAACACGGGACATGTACTCACCGGTACGTGTATCGACGCGAACCAGCTCACCAATTTCGAGGAACAGGGGAACCTTGACCACGGCACCGGTTTCCAGCGTAGCTGGTTTAGTGCCGCCCTGTGCAGTATCGCCCTTCAGTCCGGGATCGGTATCAGAAATTTCCAGCTCAACGAAATTGGGCGGAGTGACACCGATAGGGCTACCGTTATACAAAGTCACTTCGCTGGTATCCTGCGCCTTTAGCCACAGGTGTGCGTCTCCCACCGCCTGAGCATCGGCAGCATATTGTTCGTAAGTATCGGGGAGCATGAAGTGCCAGAATTCACCGTCATTGTATAAATACTGCATATCGATATCGACAACATCGGCGGCTTCCAGCGATTCACCTGATTTATAGGTTTTATCGAGCACCCGCCCAGTCTTCAGGTTGCGTATCTTAACCCGGTTAAATGCCTGCCCTTTGCCCGGCTTGACGAATTCGTTTTCGATAATGGCGCAGGGATCACCGTCAATCATTACCTTTAATCCACTGCGAAATTCGTTAGTACTATAACTGGCCATTGTTGGTACTCTGAGAAAAAATGCCATGATAACGGATTCCTCATCGACTCGACAAACATCAATGAGAAAATAACCGCAAAGATTATTTGAACATAGGTTATTACATAGTAAGCTATGGCTAGTTTCTAATTACTCGTGTACCCAATGGCTTCAGATGTTGATAAATTAATTCGCCTCCTCATCATTGATGAGGGCTTGCACAAGGCCGAACAAATAACCAGTTCATTGCGCGCATCAGGCATGCATGTACGGGCCGAATTTGCAGAAGACGCCGAAGACATGCGCAGCGTTATTGAAGACAAAGCACTCGACATCGTACTCTTTTCAATGGATTTACCCGATTTCGAGCTCAAACAGGCCATCCACTTGATGAATGAATGCGGTCGTCATCTCGTATTAATTGCGATGAGCCAGCAATCTGTCGCCGAGGTCATCGTAAAGTCGATCCACGAAGGCGCCCAGGACGTAGTTGCCGTTGATAACCTGGAGCATTTAATCCAGGTCATCAAACGTGAGTTCCTGAGCCTGGATCAGTGGCGTAGCGTAAGACGCCTGGATCTCCAACTGCAGGAGAGTGAAAAGCGTTGCCAGTCATTACTCGCTAACTCGAAGGATGCTGTCGCCTATGTGCATGAAGGTATGCATATATACGCCAACCAGTCTTATATGGAGTTATTCGGTAACACCGATTTCGACGAACTCGAAGGTACTCCTATCATCGACATGGTTGACGCCTCGCAGAAAAACGAAATCAAAACCTTCCTGCGCGAGTTCAGCCAGAACGAAACCAGCAAAAGCCAGCTCGAACTCAAGCTAGTACATAGTAGTGGCGAGAAGCTTGACGCCACACTGGAGTTTGCGCCTGCCAGTTACGATGGTGAGCCCTGCACTCAGATACTGATTCGATCGGCTGGTGATACAGCAGAGCTCGAAGAAAAAATTAATTATTTACATCAGCATGACCAAATAACCAATCTTTATAATCATCAGTTTTTTATGGAGCAGTTAAAGAAATCAATTGCCCTGGCGGCCAGTGGTTCTCATAAATACTCGATGATTTACATTGCAATCGATAATTTCCAGTCGATTCGTGACCGTGTCGGCATTTCGGGTTGTGATATTTTAATTGGCAATATCGCGAAATTACTGAAAGCACTGGCATCAAAAAATCAAGTCGTAGCCCGCTTCGGCGCCCACTCCTACTCGATTCTCAGTGCGTTTAATGATAAAGCCGCAATCGAAAAACAGGCACGGCAAATACCGAGCCTGGTCGAGCGACATGTTTCAAAGATCGGCGATCAATCCATCAGCGCGACCTGCACCGTATCGGTAATTTTTATAGACCAAAATTCGCCCACCGACATCAACGAAATTCTTTCCCGGGTCGAAAAAACCTGTGACGAAGCCCAAAAATCGGGTGGTAATCAGATGGTTGTTTATGTTCCCAGGGCAGGCGAAATGACTCCTGATGAAGAAGATAACCAGATCTCCGGTCTAATCAAAAACGCGTTAGCCAATAATCGAATCGAAGGTCTATATCAACCCATCGTGAGTATAAAAGGCCAGAGCGGTGAACGTTATGTCTCCAGTCTGGCAGTGATCACCAGCGAGGGGGATAAGTTATTTAGAAACGACTATGTCGCTGCGGCAACACGAACCAAAGTCTTAAAAATGCTGGATCGATGGGCGATCCTGCACGCCATTAAAAAAATCACGGAAACCAGTAAGAAATCACGCAAAACTCAATGTTTCGTGCCGTTATGCGTCGATTCCATTATCGACTCCGGCCTCACGAGCTGGATAGCCGAAAACATAGCCAAATCGAAAATTAACGCCAGTCTCCTGGTATTCATGGTTGACGAGGGCGACGCGGTTAGCCAACTCAAAGCAACCAAGGAATTTTATAAAGGCCTTAAAGAAATCAAGTGTCAGTTTGGCATCGACGACTTTGGCACCGGACTGAATCCGTTTCAGCTGGTGAAACATATCAAAGCCGATTATATTCGCATCAGTGCGGCTTACATGGAAAACCTGGCGCAGAACCCTGAAAATCAGGAAAGTATCCGGGAAATTGCTAACCAGGCCGCAGAGATGGGCATCTTATCGATTACCCCCGACGTTGAGGACGCCGCTGTTCTGAGCGTATTGTGGACGCTTAACGTCGACTTTGTCTTCGGCGACTTCCTCCAGGCTCCCGAAAAAGCATTAGAGTACGATTTTTCTTCGATGTAATCGCTTAGTCGGTTACCTCTACTGCGCTAACGCTCTGGTAACCGCGAGGCAATTTTCGCCCACGCTTCCCGCGCTCAATACGGTACTCCTCGAGATCTTTCAAGCTCATCGACTTATATTTCTTACCCGAATGCACAACCAGTTTCTGTTTCTCCGAGATAGCCACAGTGTATATCACCGACTCCTCCCCTGATATTAAACGTTTTGGCGGCACACCAAGAATTTTATTGCCCTTGCCTTTGGCCAAATGCGGTACCGATTTAAGGTCCAGTACGCCGATATAACCTTCGCTGGTAATCGATGCAATCGCATCTTCATCCAGATTCCTGATTGCGATAGCCGGTAGCAGGCTGGCACCTTTGGATATGCTAATTAACGCCTTACCATTTTTGTTTCGTGTCAACATGTCTTCGAAGCGACAGATAAAACCGTACCCATGTGAGGTTGACAATAGAAACAAATCGTCGTCCCTGCCCATTAAGCAACTGATAAATTCGGCACCCGCAGCAGGCTTAAATCGACCGGTTAATGGTTCGCCCTGACCGCGAGCCGATGGCAGGGA
>Ga0224506_10001023_pt1 | contig 20651 bp, 17 predicted proteins | sample SF_Jan12_sed_USG_2_FD_169108 | JGI IMG/M metagenome (GOLD analysis project Ga0224506, IMG submission 169108) | Sediment microbial communities from San Francisco Bay, California, United States - SF_Jan12_sed_USGS_8_1 | ecosystem: Environmental > Aquatic > Marine > Sediment | place: USA... | reverse complement strand
GTCATTTATTTACCAAGGTTATTAATAGCTTTGCTGAATTTAACGATATTCTGGCTAACCGCAACAGGGAGCTTCTTCAAGCTGGCTATCCCCTTCAGGTTAATTTGCTGGATTTACCTCATAACTCCTGCCTGTTTATCAAAATTGAGGGAGAGAAATACCCCCTGCTAAAGAGTAATGGAGGCTTTACTCCCAAAGGGAGAGAAGAGGCTTACAGCCGAGAGGAACTGCTCCTGCTGCTGGAGAAGAGACCCGAGCAGTTCGTTCCCAATGTGGTCTTGCGCCCTCTTTTTCAGGACTCTCTTTTTTCCACCATAGCCTATGTGGCAGGACCGTCAGAGGTTGCTTATTTCGCCCAACTACAGCCTCTCTATCCGTTCTTTGAACTTCCTATGCCGGTCATCTTCCCCAGGGGAAACTTCACTTTGGTGGAGCAGAAGGTTAAAAGAGTGCTGGACAGGTTCGATCTGAGCTTCAGCCACTTGTTGGCGGGGAGAGCACAAGTGCTAAAGAAAATTTTGCCTCCTTCAGAGGTCAACCCCCAGGAAGACCCCTTCCCCACCGTTCATCAAAAGATAGGGGCTATCGTGAATGATCTGCGGACGCATCTCCAGCAAACCGACCCCACCCTCATAGGGGCTTTAGAGAAGAGCTGGCAGAAGATCAACTATCAGATAAACCACCTGGCAGGAAGATACCGTCAGGCTCTTCTTCAGAGGCATAAAACACTGCTCCATCAGATAGAGAAGATTTTCAATAATCTCTTTCCTTATGATCAACTGCAGGAAAGAACAATCAATCCCTTTTATTACCTTTTCCGCTATGGGGAAGCTTTTCTTCGGTTAATATATAAAGAGATAAATCTTAACCGCTTTGACCACAAACTAATATACCTTAGCTGAAGGGCACAGGATAATGGAGTTAGATATTTTAGCCTTTGCCGCACACCCGGACGATATTGAGCTCACTTGCAGCGGAACCATAATCAAATCGGTGAAAAAAGGTTACCGCGTGGGGGCTATAGACCTTACCCAAGGGGAGCTGGGAACAAGGGGTACCGCTGAGCAGCGCAAAGTAGAGGCAGCTCAGGCGGGAGAGATAATGGGCTTATCGGTGAGAGAGAATCTGGGGCTGCCTGATGGAAATATTGAGATCAATAAGGAGAACAAGCTGAAGATTATCCGCCTCCTCCGCAGATACCGTCCCCTCATAATCTTTGTCCCCTACTGGAGGTGTCGACACTACGACCATGCGCACTGCAGCCAACTGGTCAGCGAGGCTGCCTTTTATTCGGGACTGGTAAAGATAGAGACCGGGGAGCCACCCTTCCGCCCCAAGAGGGTTATCTATTATCGCTGCCGCTCCGAGTTTACCCCTTCCTTTGTGGTGGATATTACTCCATATTTTCATATCAAATGGGAGTCTATAATGGCTTATAAGTCCCAGTTCTCAGAAGAGGCTGGGGTGCCCGGGGTGGTCGATACCGGCTATTTCTTGGAAACCATAAAAAACATTTCCCGCTATTATGGTTCTCTGATAGGGGTGGAATATGGGGAGCCTTTCATTGTTAAGGAGGCGCTGGAGGTGGATGACCCGGTTGACTTCTTCCGAAACATCTCCCCGGAGAGGGTTTTCAATACTCCTGGGAGATGAGAGAGGGGGAGCATTAGTAGGATGAACCTTGGGATAGTCTGCTATCCAACCTATGGAGGGAGCGGGGTCGTAGCCACCGAGCTGGGTCAGGAAATGGCACGGCGAGGTCATAATGTTCACTTTATTAGCTACTCCGTTCCCCAACGCCTGAATAGCTTCCAGGAGAGGGTTTTCTTTCACGAGGTGGAGGTCCCGACCTACCCTCTGTTTCAGTATCCCCCTTATTCTTTAGCGCTGGCCACCAAAATAGCCGAAGTGGCCGAGTATAGGAAGCTTGAACTGCTGCATGTTCATTACGCGATACCTCATGCCACCAGCGCTTTTTTAGGCCGGGAGATACCCCCTCCTAAAAGTTTTAAAATAGTCACTACTCTACACGGGACAGACATCACAATAGTAGGAAAAAACCCAGCCTACTTGCCGGTTGCCAGACTGAGTATGGAGCAAAGCGATGGGCTGACTGCAGTCTCTCATTACCTAAAGCAGACTACGATTGAGAAGTTGGGGGTCACCAAGGAGATAGAGGTCATTCCCAATTTTGTAGACATCCAGAAGTTCCGACGGAAATCGGTGCCCCCCTGTCCAAAAGGAGCTAAGGAAAAAGGGGAGAGGGTGCTGATACACATCTCCAACTTCCGACCCTTAAAGCGGTTGGCGGATGTAGTAGAGGTGTTTTATCTTCTTCAGAAAGCCATCCCTTGCCAGCTCCTACTGGTGGGGGACGGACCGGAGAGGGCTAAAACCGAACAGCTGTGTAGACAGAAAGGGATTATCTCCTCGGTTCATTTCCTGGGGAAGCAAAATGCCATCACTCAGCTGCTCAACAATAGCGACCTCATGTTGCTACCCAGCGAGATCGAGAGCTTCGGTCTGGTGGCTCTGGAAGCCATGGCCTGCGAGGTGCCAGTGATTGCCACCCGAGTAGGAGGATTACCCGAGGTGGTTAACCACGGCGAGGTCGGTTTCCTCTGCGAGGTAGGCGACATTAAAACCATGTATGATTATTCACTTATGCTGCTTCAGAATGAATCCCTCAGAAGGGAGATGGGGTCGAAGGGAAGGAAAAGGGTGCTGGACTATTTTTCCTTAAAATCTATTGTCAATCAATACGAGCAATATTATATTAGTATATTGCAGAAGACCAAAGCAGAGGGATAACTTTTTGTTAGTAGTATAGCAGAGTTAAAGCATCCGATTTAAAAGGGAGAGAAAAGACCGATGCCAAAGTTTTACCTCACCACTGCCATTGATTATGTGAACAGCAAGCCCCACTTGGGCACTGCCTATGAGAAGATTGCTGCCGATGTAATCGCCCGTTACAAGAGGCTGCAGGGCTACGATACCTATTTCCTCATGGGCAATGACGAACACAGCCAGAATGTAGCCGCCCGGGCAAAGGAACTGAACCTCGATGTGATGGACTATTGCGACCAGATGGAGGAGGAATTTCGTCTCACCTGGGAGATGCTGCACATATCCTTCAATGATTTCATCCGTACTACTAACCCTCGCCACATTTCCACGGTCAATGAGTTGCTGCAGAAGATTCACAAGAAAGGGGATATTTACAAGGGGAAGTATCAGGGGTGGTATTGCGTCTCCTGTGAGGCTTTTTACCAGAGTAAAGATTTAACAGATGGAAAATGCCCTTCACATGGTACCATTCCCGGCTGGATAACAGAAGAGAACTATTTCTTCTCTCTTTCAAAGTACGGAGAGCAGCTGCTGCACCATATAGAGGAACATCCTGAATTTGTCCTCCCTGAGGTGAGGCGAAATGAGATAGTGAGCGTGCTGAAGAGTGGTCTTGAGGATATAAGCATCTCTCGTTCGGGGACCCTATGGGGGATACCTTTGCCTTTTGATAAGGAAAGTGTGGTCTATGTCTGGTTCGATGCCCTGATAAACTATCTCTCCGGGGTAGGCTTTAGTGATGACTCGAAAAGATACCGCAGGTATTGGCCTGCAGACCTCCACATCATTGGGAAGGATATTACTCGTTTTCATTGCATCATCTGGCCTGCGATGCTGCTCAGCGCCGACATACCACTCCCTAAGTCTATCTTCGGGCACGGCTTCGTTAAGCTCCGGGGCGAGAAAATGAGCAAGACCACCGGTACCATACTCGATCCCCTCCGATTGGCGGAATCCTATGGTGCGGACCCTCTCAGATATTTTCTCATAAGCGAGATACCCTTCGATAGGGATGGGGACTTCTCTCTGGAGCGCTTTAAAGAGAGATTCAACTCCGACCTTGCTAACGACTATGGCAATCTGGTCTCCCGAAGCCTGACCATGGTTGACAAATATCAAAAGGGGAGGGTAGTCCTCCCAACCAAAGCTTCCGATGATACTTACCTCCAGGATATAGCTGATGGTTTGTTAGCTCGCTACCAGCAAGCGATGGAGAGCTATCAGCTCCACCAGGGAGTTAGGGTGGCCTGGGAACTGATTCGAGGAGCCAACCTGTACATTGATAGCCATAAGCCCTGGCTTTTAGCTAAGGACACCACGAAAGGTGAGAGGTTAGCCGAAGTTCTCTTCAATCTTATAGAGGCTATAAGACAGGTCACCATCTTGCTGAAGCCGATAATGCCGGTGAAAACCAGAGAGGTGTGGCAACAGTTAGGACTGGCATCCGATTTCGAAAAAGCAACTTTCAAGGAGCTGGAGGAATGGGGAAAAATTCCTTCAGATACTGTGGTAAAACCCGAACAGGCTCTCTTCCCCAGAATTGAGGAAAGAGAATAAAGAGCATCCTTGTTGTCCGCTCATACAAGGTATTAACAATCTAATATGTTCATTGTTAAGCTTTAAAAGGCAAAAGGATAGGGATTGGCAGAAAAGAGGCTCAAGGTCTTAATAGCCCTTTACCACAAGCTCTCCCCCTGGAATCTTCCAGAGAGTATGGTAGCCTCCCTGAGGAATGAGTTTGCCTCGGTAGACATAGAAAGAGCTGACAGCCAGGAAGAGCTGGAGAGGCGGATAGAAGAAGTAGATATCCTTTTTGGCTGGAGGCTGCCCAGGGAGGTTTTTTTGCGAGCCCGGAGGCTGAAGTGGGTCCATGTGGCCGCCGCTGGGGTGGGTGGTAGCCTTCATAAGGAGATTATTGACAGCCCTATGATACTGACCAACTGCCAAGGGATTCACTCCATCCCCGCTGCAGAGCATGCCATGGGCTTAATCCTTTCTCTGCTCCGCAAGCTGCCCTTAGCGGTTAAATATCAAATAAGAGGAGAGTGGGGGACAGAAGGAATGCTGGAAGGAGTACATCAATTTGATGAGCTATACGGCAAGACCATGGGCATCATCGGGTTGGGGAGCATCGGGCGAGAGATAGCAAAGAGAGCTAACTGCTTCGGTATGAGGGTAATAGCCACCAGAAGGCATTCACTCAGAGAGCTGCCAGAGGGCGTGGACCAGCTCCTTCCCCCAGAAGAGCTACCCCTTCTGCTGAAGGGAGCTGATTGGGTGGTGATATCCGTGCCTTTGACATCCAGAACCCGTGGGTTGATAGGAAAAGGGGAGCTTGCTCTGATGAAGAGGAGTGCCTATCTGGTTAATATCAGCCGTGGTAAAATCATACAGGAGAAAGCTCTGATTAAAGCCCTTGAAGAGGGGAAAATTGCGGGAGCTGCACTCGATGTCTTTGAGGAGGAGCCCCTTCCACAAGGGAGCCCCCTTTACGGAATGGATAATGTCATCATAACACCTCATATCGCTGGGCTAAGCCGATACTATTTTGAGCGGGCATTGGATATATTTCGCTCCAATCTCAGCAAATATATCAAGGGCGAACCGCTGATTAATGTAGTAGATAAAAAAGAAGGCTATTAAGGGAGAATAGGCTGAATGGTCTGTTTCCATACTATCAATGAAGTATCTGATAGGAGAGGAGGTTTGCTATGATTTACTATCTGTATATCATTCTGCTCTACCTTCTGGTTCTGGTCGGGCTTAATATGTGGCGCGCTAAGAAGGTGAAGACCCAGGAGGACTTCATGGTTGCCGGTCGTAAACTTTCGCCCACGGTGATGGTTTTCACTCTTATTTGCACCTGGATTGGCTCGGGCTCTTTTATTGCTGGGGCGGAGTTTGGTTTTCTGGCTGGCTGGTCTGCCCTCTGGTTGCCTGCGGGGGCCTGGTTTGGCATACTGGTCATCTATTTCATTTCGGGAAGAATCCGCAAGTTCGGGCAATATACCATCGGGGACATACTGGAAGCACGATATAACAAGTGGGCCAGGCTGTTTGGCAGTATTGCGGTACTTATCTCTTTTACCGCCATTGTGAGCTACCAGTTCAGAGCGGGGGGTTACATTCTAAACATCGTTACTGGTAACAAAATTTCGGTGGGGGTCGGCCAACTCCTCGCAGCTGGCTTTGTAATCCTGTTTACTGCGCTGGCGGGGATGATTGCGGTTGCTTACACTGATGTATCCAACGGGATTGTTATCGTTCTGGCTACTATTATTGCCGTTCCCTTCCTGCTGAGCTTTGTTGGCGGGTGGGCAGCCCTACCCGACAAGCTTCCCACTGAGCATTTTGCACTTGTCAATTATCAATTTGGAGAGCGACCCTTGCTCAAAGCCCTCGGATTCTTCTTCTCTACCTTCTTGCTTCTCCTTGGGGTTCAGAGTATGTATCAGAAGTTCTACTCCGCCCGCGATGCCAAAGCAGCCAAGCAATCGGTGTTGATGTGGATTGTCGGTGTGGTCATTGTGGAAACAGCGGTCATCGCTCTGGCGGTTGTTGGTAGGGCGGCATTCCCATCACTTGAGCGTCCCGATACGGTTATCCTGCATGTGGCTGTCTATGGTCTACCGATGATAGTTGGTGTTTTACTTCTGGCGGCAGCCTGCGCTGTGGTGGTTTCTACGGGGAACAACTACCTTCTCAGCCCTGCTACCACGGTGATGAGAGATATCTATCAGCGCTTTATCAACCCTAAGGCTTCCCAGAGGAGGATGATTATCCTATCTAAGATTGTTGTTTTAGTATTAGGGGTGGTGGCCTTTATACTAGCTATGTATCTCACCTCGGTTCTGGAGATGGCATTCTTCGCATACACCATCTATGGAGTCGCTATTACTCCGGCTCTGATAGGGGCATTCCTCTGGAAGAGAGCCAATACCGCCGGAGGATTGACCTCCATTATCTCCGGCACTGTGGTTGCCCTCCTCTTGAAGAATTTTGGCGAACCCTATGGTATTCCCCTTATATTCCCGGCTCTTGTCGTCTCCGTGGGGAGCTTTATCATTGTGAGTCTTCTCACCTCGCCACCCAGAGAAGAGCAGCTGAAGCCATTTATGGATTAAAGAACCATATGGGTTCTGGATATGAATTGATAACGAAAAGCCTGCCCGGCGAATAGAAAGGTCGCATAATATACCGGGCTGGCTTGACGATTGTATTAGACCGGAAGGAGGAGAAGCTGACAAATAGAAGCTAATAGCCAATCCGGAAAACGGGTGTTATGCCCTATGGTTAGGGTGTGTTTCACCGAGGAGGTCAATATATGCCATTTAATAGAAGAAAATTCTTGAAATTAGCCGGAGAAGGCGCAGCCGGCATAGCACTTTTTAAAAGGACAAACTTTCCTTCTTCCCTCCGTAGCAATCACCAGGCAGAAGAGCCTTCGGGAAGTTTTGACCCCTGGCTGGAGATAGACCTCAACCACATGGCCTGGAACATCTCCCAGCTCCGCAAATTCACCGGGGGGAAGCCGATTATGGCGGTTATTAAGGGGAACGCCTATGGACATGGTCTTGTCGGAGTGGGCAGTTTTCTGGAAAAGCAGGAGGTTGCCGGTCTGATGGTAGGTAAGTACAGCGAAGCGTTAAAGCTCAGAGAGGCGGGGGTGAAATGCCCCATCCTCAATATCGGTCCCTTTTCCCAGCAGGAAGCGGAGGAGATTGTAAGGCTCGGCATCTCGCAGTCTGTTTACAGCGACCGGGTGGAATACCTTATCGCCGCAGCTCGCCGCCAGGGAAAGAGAGCTCGCATACACCTCAAAATAGATAGCGGTCTGGGGAGGGTGGGAGTCCCTTATTACCGCGCGCTCCCACTGGTGGAGAAAGTAGCCTCCACCAAGGAACTCCTCGTTGAGGGGGTATTCACCACTTTCAGTGAGGATGAGGATTTCGACCTCGTGCAGCTGCAGCGGTTCCTCCAGCTATGCCAGGAGGCGGAAAACAAAGGGATAGGTGTGGGTACAAAGCATGCCGCCAGCAGTGCCGCCGTTCTCTCTTTGCCTCAGGCTCATCTGGATATGGTGCGACCCGGAATTATGATTTATGGTCACTACCCATCAGCTAAGGCTCAACAAGAGAGGAAAGTGGAGTTAAAACCAGTTCTTCAGCTAAAAACAAGGGTGATATATGTAAAGGAGCTTCGTCCCGGGGACTCCGTCTCCTATCACCGGGAGTTTGTCGCCGAAAAGAAGGAGACAATTGCCACTCTCCCCATCGGCTACTCCGATGGTTATCCACCGCAGGTTGCCGGAAAGGCAGAAGTGCTTATAAAAGGTAGTCGGTTTCCGCTGGTTTCACGAATCACAGCTAACCATATGACAGTCAATCTTCAGGGGAGGCAGGATATCGGTACCGAAGAGGAAGTGGTTCTTATTGGCAATCAAGGAGAGCAGAAAGTAACCGCGGAGGAGGTAGCCGATTGGGCAGGGATTTCAGTCTATAAGCTACTCTGCGGTATGAGCCCGCTTTTGCCGAGGGTTTACATAGGTAACACGCAATAATCATCTAATCATTTTTAAATAAGGAGAGGATTGAAAGGTAGCTGATATTTTTAAGGAGCCGACCGTTTAGCTGGAGGTCTATATGCTTGCTCAATTCAGCATCGTCCCCATAGGTAAAGGAGCGAGGGTAGGGGAATATGTCGCTCAAATCTTGAAGCTTGTCGACGAGCGAGGACTGGATTACCGACTGACAGCCATGTCCACCCTGGTGGAGGGGGAATGGGATGAGGTGATGCAGTTGATAAGAGATTGCCACAACCTTATGAGAAACTTCGCCGAGCGGGTACTGACCACCATTATTATAGATGATTTTGCCGGGAGAACCAGTAGATTAAAGGGTAAGATCGAGGATGTTGAAGAGCTGCTGGGCAAGAAGCTGAAAACCTGAGCCCGACTGGTGAGCATCAAGCCCTTAAAGCTCTTTTAGGGAGAACGCCTGTTAATCCAAATGGGGAAGGGTTCGCTGTTTCTCTTAGTTTCTCTCTGATAAGTAGAAGAGTTTTGATTGACTTATTTACCTGCGGTGAAGTAGCATATCTTAAGTTAGCCATGATGGAATATTAATCCCTACTTAGAGGATATCTTTTTAAGTGCTTTGACTTTGCCATAAGAGAGTTTGAAGAAGGAGCAAAACTTAATTGCAAAGGAAAGAATTTTAATGGAAGATAGCAGATTGAGAGATTTAAAAGGAAAGGAGATTTTGATAACCGGTGGAGCGGGGATGATCGGCAGCACCATAGCCAACCTTGCCGTCCCCCTGGGGGCGAAGGTCACCATCCTTGATGCTATGCTGCCCCTCTATGGGGGAAACAGGTTCAACTTAGAAGAGATAAAAGATGATGTAGTATTCATTGAGGGGGATGTGAGAGACTTTGAGCTGATGAAGAAGGTAGTGGTGGGAAAGGAGATTATCTTCGACTTAGCCGCTCAGGTGAGCTATATAGATAGCATCACACAGCCTTTCTTAGATTTGGAAATAAACTGCGGAGGGCATCTGAATGTGCTGGAGGCGTGTCGTCTCCATAACAAGGAGGCTAAGATTATATTTTCCAGCTCCCGATTCGTCTATGGCTCCATTGAGTACAACCCGGTGGATGAGGCTCATCCGTTTAACTGTCTGAGCATATACGGCATCCATAAGCTTACCGCAGAAAAATACTTCGCTTTCTACCATCGTTATTATGGAATACCCACGGTCATCTTCAGGATTGCCAACCCCTTTGGTCCCCGACAGCAGATGAAGCACAGCCGCTACGGTATACTTAACTGGTTCATCAAGCTGGCTCTGGATGGGAAGCAGTTGACCATTTACGGCGAAGGAGAACAGATTCGCGATTATATCTATGTAACCGATGTGGCTGATGCCATGCTGACAGCGGCAATTGATGAGAGATTGCGGCACGATGTCTTCAATCTGGGTACGGGAATCGGGACGACTTTCAAGGAAATGGTGAGGAAGGTAGGCTTCTTCTTGCCGAATACAAAGGTAGTAAATACCGAGTGGCCAAAAGATTCCGCTTTTGTGGAAACCGGGGATTACATCAGCGACATAAGCAAGCTCTCCCGTCGTCTGGGCTGGAAGCCTCGGGTCTCCTTGGACGAGGGGGTTAAAAAAACTATCAGCTATTATCAGAAATATAAACATAAGTATTGGTAATGCCCAAGACATATAGGTCAAGGAGTTACTATCTCATGACAGTGCCAGCAGAAATGAGTTTGAAAGCAATCGGAGTGGTGCACTCACCCTTCCGAGAGCCGGAGGAGGTTCCCCGAGGGGAGGAGCTCCGGGAGTGCGAGAGTCAGATTGAGATATATCCCGAGTATGTGGAGGGATTAAAGGATGTGGAGGGCTTTTCCCATCTATTCATATTATACTGGATGCATCGAGCACCGCCTGCCTCTTTACTGGCCAAACCGAGGCTTGATGATACGATGCGGGGTCTATTCGCCACCCGAGCCCCCCATAGACCAAATCCCCTGGGGCTTTCTCTGGTGAGGTTGATTAAAGTGGAGGGAAATATCCTCAAGGTAAAGGGACTGGATGCCATCGACCAAACCTCTGTTATAGACATTAAGCCTTACATTCCCGGACCGGAACATAGGCAAGAAATAAAAATTGGCTGGTTGGAGGGCAAGATAAAGCTGAGTTAATATGTGTATTAAGGTCTGAATATGGAAAAAGTTATTGAATCCATCAGAAAAAAATCCGCTCGAGTAGCTGTAATCGGATTGGGATATGTGGGATTCCCCCTGTTAGTTGAGCTGGGCAAGGTGGGCTTCGAAGTGATTGGAATTGACATTGACAAGAAAAGGGTGGATTCCATAAATAGAGGAGAGTCTTATATTTTTGATATTGATAGCCACGAGCTTGGAGCTTTAGTGAAGAGGGGGAGGATTTCCGCTACTGCCAATTATGGCATCTTGCGAGAGATTGATGTTATCTGTATCTGCGTCCCCACCTCTTTGAGCAAAAACAAGGACCCCGATATATCGCATATCATTGAATGTTGCCAGGAAATAGCCAGGTATCTCAAAAGAGGTCAACTGATATTGGTTGAAAGCACCACATATCCGGGTACCACAAGGGAGATAATTAAACCCATTTTGGAACAGAGCGGAATGGCGGCGGGGAAAGACTTTTATCTGGCTTTTTCTCCCGAGCGCATTGACCCGGGCAATAAAGCATACTATCTCGCCAACACTCCTAGGGTGGTCGGAGGTCTGACCTCTGCCTGCAGTGAGGTGGCCAGGACATTTTTCGAGCAGATAATAGAGAAAGTGGTGCCAGTTTCCAGCACCGAAAGCGCCGAGATGGTAAAACTTCTGGAAAATACCTTCAGGAGCGTTAACATCGCTCTGGTCAACGAGGTAGCTATAATTTGCAACAAGCTAAAAATCGATGTATGGGATGTCATAGAAGCTGCTTCCACTAAGCCCTTCGGTTTCACTCCCTTTTACCCGGGTCCGGGCTCCGGAGGGCACTGTATTCCTGTTGACCCCCATTATCTCTCATGGAAATTAAAGAAGTTAAATTACCATGCTCGCTTTATTGAGCTTGCAGAGGAGATAAATAGTAATATGCCCTCTTTCATTGTCAAGCGCCTTGATGAACTGCTTAACGAGAGAGGAAAGTCAATAAACGGCTCCTTTTTTCTGATTTTAGGAGTAGCCTATAAGAGAGACATTAATGATACCCGGAAGTCCCCTGCAATAGAGATAATGAGGATTTTAATGAGGAAAGGGGGAAGAGTTCTATATAACGACCCCTATATTCCTTCCTTAAAGGCTAACAGGAAAACCTTGAGGTCCCAGGCTTTGACTAAAGGGGCTCTTGCCCAGGCTGATTGCGTGGTTATAGCTACCGACCATTCTGTTTACGATTATAAATGGATAGTGGAGCACTCCAGACTGATTTTCGATACCAGAAACGCTACCAAAGAGGTTGTCAGCAACAAGATAGTCAAGCTTTAACCCCTCTGCGGGGCTATCCAATAAATGCTTGACACTGCTTTAAATTGATGATATTTTATATTTAATTAAAAGGTCACCTAAAGGTCCAAATATAGAGCGGAGGGATTCATGGCAAAAAAAATATTGCTGGCAGACGATAGTTTGACCATTCACCGGGTAGTAGAGCTCACCTTTGCAGAGGAAGATTTTGAGCTAATTGCTGCCAGAGATGGAAAACAGGCATTGGAAAAAATCAGAGAAGTCAATCCCGACCTCATAATAGCTGATGTAAATATGCCAGAAATGGATGGATACGACCTCTGCCAGGAGGTTAAGATGAACCCGGCATTTTCCCATATTCCGGTTATGCTGCTGAAAGGGACCTTCGAACCGTTCGACGAAGAGCGAGCGAAAAGCGTGAGATACGATGGGATAATCTCCAAGCCTTTCCAGTCAAAGAACTTTATAGCCAAGGTCAAGGAGGTTTTGTCCACTTTTGAGCCCAGTGCAGAGCCTGCACCGGCTCTAGAAAAAGAGATTTTTCCGGAAGAACCGATCAGAGAGGAAAAAATGGCAAATGCAGCCCCAGAGGAGATAGGTGAGAAGCCATTAGAGGAAGAAGAAATTAAAGAGGAGATTGAGGTTGAAGAGGAGAAAGAACTGGAAGAAGCAATGTATAAGCTTGAGGAACCATCCCTTGAAGAAGAGAAAGAGTTTTTGGAGCTGTTAGAGAAAGAGGGAGAAATATCTGAAATAGCGCCTGAGTTAGATAAAGAAGAGATGCCGATAGAGGCTGAAGAAGAGAGACCTGCACCCCCGGAAGAAGTTGAGCATGAAAAGGTCGAAATAGAAGAGATGGAAGAAATCAAAATTGAGGAGCTGGAAGAAGAAAAAGCCGAAAAACCGGAGGCTCCCCCAGTTGAAGAGGCTGAAGTTGAAATAGAAGTAGAAGCCCCTGTTATGGAGGAAGAAGCCAGAGAGGAGTTTACCATCGAGGAGGAAGAGCGGGAAGAGGTAGAAGTGCCCCCTGTATTGGAAGAGGAAATCCCCACCATGGAAGAGCTTGAGCCTGAGGTAGAGGAGCCAGCACCAGAGGAGAAGCCAGTAGCCCTTTCCGAGGAGGAGATAGATGCCATCGTCAATAGGGTAATGGAGAGGATGTCGGATAAAGTAATCAGAGAGATTGCCTGGGAGGTAGTGCCCGAGTTAGCTGAAGAGCTGATAAAGAAGGCTATCGAAGAGATCAAGGAAGAATAGACGGGCAAACAAGGTGTAATCTATTAGGACCCAAATCCTGAGAGGTTGATATTTACTATAAATAGAGAGAAGAATTCTTTTTCCGAAAGGATAACAATAAAAGGAGTAGGTGAGAAAACCTACTTTTTTTCTTTTATGGGTATCGTGATATAATTAGAAAAAGAAAGGGCAGGTGTACAGAGAGATGGAGCTGAGTAAATCTTACGACCCTAAAAAGGTTGAGGAGAAGTGGTATGCCTACTGGTTGGAAAACAGTCTTTTCCAGGCGGATGCCAATTCCGCTCGCAAGCCTTTCTCTATAGTAATCCCACCCCCCAATGTAACCGGTGCACTTCATATCGGACATGCCCTCAATAATACCCTGCAGGACATCATAGTTCGCTGGAAAAGGATGCAGGGGTACGATACCCTCTGGCTTCCCGGTACCGACCATGCTGGGATAACCACCCAGAATGTGGTAGAGAAGCACTTAGCTACAAAGGATTTGCACCGAAGCAACCTTGGCAGGGAGGAGTTTGAGAAAGAGGTCTGGCGATGGAAGGAAAAAAGCGAAAAAGTTATCATCCACCAACTTCAGAAGTTAGGGGCTTCATTAGATTGGTCACGAAAGAGATTTACCCTGGATGAGGGCCTCTCCAGAGCGGTGCGACGGGTCTTCGTTGAACTTTATAAAGAGGGTCTTATATACCGGGATAAATATATCGTAAATTGGTGTCCTCGCTGTAAATCAGCTATATCCGACCTGGAGGTAGACCATGTGGATATGCCGGGCAAACTCTACTATATAAAGTATCCCATCATAGGAACCGATAAATATGTGGTCATTGCCACCACTAGACCGGAGACCATGCTGGGAGATACTGCACTAGCAGTCCATCCCAAAGATAAAGGGTTCGCCTGGCTCGATGGGAAGAAAGCTCTCCTTCCCCTGGTTAGTCGAGAAATTCCTATCATAAAAGATACCTATGTAGACCGCGAGTTCGGCACCGGCATTATGAAAGTGACCCCTGCCCATGACCCGCTCGACTTCCAGGCAGGTCTGCGGCATAATCTCCCTCAAATACTTGTCTTCGATGAAGAAGGGAGGATGAACGAGAATGCCGGTAAGTTCAAAGGCTTGGATAGATACCATTGCCGTGAGGAGTTAGTGAAAGAACTTAAAGAAAAGGGATACCTTCTGAAAATGGAGGACTATCGGCATTCAGTAGGGCATTGCGATAGATGCCGCACGGTGGTGGAGCCTTATCTATCAACGCAATGGTTCGTGAGAATCAAGCCCTTAGCCGAAGAAGCCTTAGAGGTTGTAAAAAAAGGTAAGATTAAGTTTATCCCATCCTCCTGGACAAAGACATATTACGAGTGGATGACTAACATTCACGATTGGTGCATATCGCGCCAGTTATGGTGGGGACATCGGATTCCCGTGTGGCATTGCAGCGATTGCAAGGAGATTATTGTCGAGGTAGAAGAGCCGAAGCAATGCAATAAGTGTAGTAGTTCCCGTATCTATCAGGATGAGGATGTTCTCGATACCTGGTTCAGTTCAGCTCTGTGGCCATTCTCTACCCTCGGATGGCCTGAGAAGACCAGGGATTTGGAAAGATATTATCCCACCACATTGTTGATAACCGGCTTCGACATCCTTTTCTTCTGGGTTGCCAGAATGATAATGATGGGGACTAAGTTCATGAAGGCGGTCCCCTTCCGAACGGTATATTTTAATGGACTCATTCGGGATGAACATGGGGATAAGATGAGCAAGTCCAAAGGGAATGTCATTGACTTGCTTGAGGTAATAGATAAATATGGTGCTGACGCCGTTAGGTTCACCTTAGCAGTTATGGCTGCCCCGGGAGTGGATATACCCCTCTCTGAGGGCAGGATGGCGGGGTATCGGGCGTTTACCAATAAGCTATGGAATGCCACCCGCTTTGTCATGCTCAATATAAGCCCTGAGGAAGACTTAACATCTTACACCAAGTCGGAACTTACCCTTATAGATAGATGGATGAAGAGCCGACTCAATACCATAGTGAACGAGGTGAACCAGAACCTGGAGAAATTCCGCTTCCACGAAGCATCTCACACCCTCTACCACTTCATCTGGCACGAGTTCTGCGACTGGTATATTGAGATGACCAAGCCTCACCTCTCTCCCGACCAGGCCAGCGAGCGGCGGAGGCAAGTTGCCAAAGCCCTCCTGGTGGAGATACTGGAAGAGTTAGTGCGTCTGACTCACCCCTTTATGCCATTTATTACCGAGGAGATATGGCAAAAGCTTCCTCACAAAGGTCCCTCCATTGCCGCCGCTGAGTACCCAGCCTATAAGACCGATGCCCATGATGAGGAAGCTGAGCAGAAACTGGGAGCTCTTATGGAGTTGGTGACCAAAGTGAGAAATATCAGAGCGGAAATGAACATACCACCCTCCAGGTTGATAGACCTGTATTTGGGAATTAAAGATAATCTTATCAGGGAATTCATAGAGGAACATAAGGTTCATATTATTAACCTGGCGAGGGTGAAATCTCTCCATATCGCCCCGGTGCTGCCTCCTATTGAGGGGTGCGCCAGGGGCGTGGTACCCCATGCGGAAATAGCCATCCCCCTGGCAGGGCTTATAGATTTCGAGGTAGAGCGGCAAAGGCTTCAGAAAGAGATAGCCAGGATAAATGAGGATTTAGTGGCTTTGCGTAAGAAGATCAACCGAAAAGAGTTTCTCACTAAAGCCCCTCCCGAAGTGGTGGCTGATAACCAAGAGCGATATCGCAGTCTTGGAGAGCGGCTGGCAAAGATGACTGATAGTTTGAGGATTTTATCAAATCCTGAGAAAGAGGATTAACTTTGGTAAAGTTAAGCCCCTTTATTATAGAAAAGATAGTGAGAGAAGCCTTAGAAGAGGATATTGGTCGTGGCGACATTACCACCGATGCCCTTATAGATTCGGCTATCAAGGTGAAAGGGGAGTTCATACCTAAAGATGACTTCGTTCTGGCAGGTTTCGAGGTAACCAAGCGGGTTTTCACCGAGCTGGATGCCGAAGTAAAATTCACCTGCTCATATAAGGAAGGTGACTGGATTTATAAAGGAGGATATTATTTCGCCCTGGCGCAGGGAAGAGCTTCCTCTCTGCTTAAAGCAGAGCGCGTTGCCCTCAATTTTTTACAGCACACTTGCGGCATTGCCACTCTGACCCGCAGGTTTGTGGAGACAGTCAAAGATTTGCCGGTAACAATTCTGGATACCAGAAAGACCACTCCCGGTTTGCGTCATCTGGAGAAATATGCAGTATGGGTGGGAGGAGGGAGAAACCATCGCTACAACCTGAGCGATGGGGTACTGATAAAAGAGAATCACCTGAGTATCACCAGGGGGGTCGCTCCGACCATCTCTAACTTGAAACAAAAATCCTCATTCTTAAACAAGATAGAAATTGAGGTGACAAATCTCAGGCAGTTCAAGGAAGCTCTGGAGGCGGGTGCCGAGGTCATCATGCTCGATAATATGGGAGTGGAAGAAGTCAAGGAAGCGGTACAAATGGCCAAAGGCAGGGCTCTGCTGGAGGTATCAGGAGGGATAACGCTTGACAATGTGCGTCAATATGCGGCCACCGGGGTGGACTACATTTCAGTGGGTGAGTTAACCCACGCTCCCTGGGTGGATATCAGCTTTATTATCGTATCTTGAACCTATTTGGCAAAATCTTATGGAACAGAGCTTAACTTTTCTCAAGCCTTCCCTGATAAGGTCTCAGCTTGCTACCGAGATAATCGGGAAGCGGATTATCTATTTCAGAAGCATCGATTCTACCAATACCTGTGCCCTGGAAATGGCTGCCAGAGGAATACCGGAGGGCACCGTGGTCATAGCTGAGCAACAGACCCGCGGGAAAGGGAGGTTGGGAAGGCAGTGGCACTCCCCCCCGGGTAAAGGTATATATCTATCCATTGTGCTTCGTCCCCGCATAAAAGTTGAGTTTCTCACACATTTCAGCATTATCTCTGCCCTGGCAGTGGCTGAGACGGTTGAGGGACTGTCACCGTTGCCCCCTGATATTAAGTGGCCTAACGATATCCTCCTGCAAAATAAGAAAGTAGCCGGGGTGCTGGTGGAGCTGGGCACCGAGAACAATTCTGTAAGCTATCTGATTGTGGGGATGGGGATTAACCTCTTCCAGAGGGAAGATGATTTCCCCACCGAGTTGAGAGATAAAGCTACTTCCATATTGATTGAAGGGGGAAAAGTGTCCTGTCGTGAGGAGGTGGTAGTAAAGCTCCTTCAGAATTTCGAACATTGGTATAAAGTTGTGTTAACCTCAGGGGCTAAACCTATTATGGAAAGATGGAAGGACTACTCGCACCACTGGATAGGGAAGGAAGTAAAGGTAGTTACTCCCGAAGGGGAGTTTTTTGGCATCAGCGAGGGAGTGGGAGATGACGGGAGGTTTCTGGTGAGAAAAGGGGATGGCGAACTCAAAGAGGTCTGGGCAGCCGATATAGTCTCCCTCCAAGAGGTGAATAAATAGTGCTATTGGCGCTGGATGTCGGTAATACCAACACAGTGCTGGGAGTTTTTGAAGGGAAAAAGCTGCTCTATTGCTGGCGATTAGCCACCATAAAGAACCGCACTGTTGATGAGTATGGGATACTGATTGCCAACCTCTTCTCTTCTCAGGGAGTCCCCCGGGAGAAGATCGACGCCCTGATTATCGCCTGCGTGGTTCCTCCCCTTATGGGAGCTTTGGAGGGGATGTCGCATAAATATTTCTCCCTTGCCCCTTTAATAGTGCAACCCGGCATCAAAACCGGGATGCCTATTCTGGCGGAAAATCCCTCAGAGGTGGGTGCTGACCGGATTGTCAACGGCGTAGCAGCTTACAGCAAATACGGAGGACCGGTGATTGTGGTCGATTTCGGTACGGCTACCACCTTTGATGCTATCTCTGACAAGGGCGAATACTTAGGGGGTGTGATCGCCCCTGGCATCTCTATATCTGCTGAGGCGCTGTTTCAGGAAACGGCTAAGCTTCCTCGGGTGGACATCAGAAAACCGGAAACTGTCATCGGTAAGAACACCATAGCCAGTATGCAGTCGGGGCTTTTTTATGGCTATATAGCTATGGTAGAAGGGATTATCAAGAAGATAGAAAAGGAGCTGGGGCAGCCCTCGTTTGTGGTGGCTACGGGTGGATGGGTGGACATCATAGCAAGTGAGATAAAGCAGATAAAAAAAGTCGATGAAAACCTCACCCTGGATGGATTGAGAATTATCTTTGAGAGAAACCGGGAGCAGCTCCTCATTAAAAAAGAGGATAAAACCGCTAATTTATAGAGTAGGCGCCATCTTATGGCTCTCTCTTTTTATGATGTTATCGATATGGGGAAACTTCAGGATATTTGCATTGATAATTTTTATCGCTAACTGATAATACTTTTTATACTCCCTTTTTAAAGCCCTTTCACGGAGGACGAGCTTGTGCATATGAAAATAAGCTCTCTTCGTGCAGGAAGGGAGTGGATTTAAACCCCGGTGAAATTGTCCTTGACTATATCTATGAGGAATTCTTCAGCTCAAAGGATGTTCCTTCCCCTAGCTTCCCTTTTTTTCGCTCTGGGAATCGTATTCAGCTCGCCCTATATAGGTATGCTGAGGGATTATTTATCGTTATCTTTCGGAGATTATTTCAATCTTTTTATCTATATCCTGCTGGGAACCACCTTTATTGCTGTGGCTCTATTTCTGTCTGCTCATATTAAGACAGAGAGGCTGAAGAGGTATTCGGCAGCGGGTGCAGTAGTTCTGTCCCTCCTCCTTGTGCGTCGAGCTCTGATTAGCCTGGACAGCCGCGTTGCCCTGATTGAGCTAATCCACTTTGCCGAATATGGGATTCTCAGCCTGCTGATTTTTTATGCCCTCAAGGGAAGGCTCAGCAACCGTCTCGCCTGCTGCTGGAGCCTGATGCTGACCACCGCAGTCGGCATGAGCGATGAGGGACTGCAGTGGCTCCTTTCCTCCAGGGTGGGGGAACTCAGGGACCTGGCCATAGATGCTTCCGGCGGACTGATAGGGCAGCTATTTCTCCTGCTGGTTATATATCCCCGCGGGGTAATATATAGGGCTTCCCCTCGACAAACCCGCTCTTTTTTCCTGGGATTGTCATTCTTCATTTTATTAGGAGGGTTGTTCATTGATCAGGTACAGAGGGGATATTGGGTTGAGGACAGAACCGTTGGCAGGTTCAAATCCCGCTCTACCTTTTCCCAACTGCGCCAGCTCCAGGGAGAGCGCCTCCACCTATGGTCTCGTAATCCTCTACTGCTGAGAGAGATATCCGGCAATAATAGGGAACCTCTCTGGCGGATGGAGGATTTTTATCTCACCGAAGCCCGTTGCCACACCCGCTGGCGGAACCAGTATGAAGAAGAGGGAGATTTATATCGGGCTGTAAAGGAGAACCTTATTTTGACGAAATGGTACCACCCTTATATATCGCTGACTCATCAGCAGTGGGAGAGGAGACGGATGCAAGATTATCTGAAGAAGGTAGGCCAGCAGAAGGAGCAGCCTTATATCAGCATCTGTTTTCAGTATCTTTATCACCTCCCTCGCAGGTCCGTTTACTGGCTTCTGGTCTTTGCTCTGGCAGGCGTTCCATTTTTCCTTGTCTTTAGGCAGGCGAGGGCAGGGAGGAAAAACAAAGGATTTACAAAAAATGGCACTCATTGACAGAATTATCCTGATAATCATAGATGGCTTTGGGGTAGGGGAGCTGCCCGACGCTTCTCATTACGGTGACCGGGGAAGTGATACCATGGGACATATCGCCGCACAGGTGGGGCTCAAGATTCCGCATCTGCAAAAGATGGGCATTGGAAATATAAAAAAGATAAAGGATTTAATTCCAGCAAAGGCGCCCCTCGCTTCTTTTGGCATGATGGCGGAGAGGTCTGTGGGGAAAGACACTACCAGCGGTCACTGGGAACTGATGGGAGTGGTTCTCGACCGACCCTTCCCCACTTATCCCGAGGGTTTTCCTCCAGAGATTATACTCCCCTTTGAAAAAGCGATTGGAAAGAAGATTTTGTGGAATCGTCCAGCTTCGGGTACCGAGATAATAAAAAAGCTGGGCCAGGAGCACCTGCGCAGCGGATGCCCCATTGTCTATACCTCAGCGGACAGTGTTTTTCAGATAGCTGCCCATAAAGATGTGATACCCCTGAAGGAGCTCTATGAGATGTGTCTCATTGCGCGGCGATTACTAGGGGGGAAGCATGGGGTGGCACGGGTTATTGCCCGACCCTTTTTAGGGCAGCCGGGGAACTTTACCCGAACCCCCGAGCGTAGGGATTTCTCCCTCCCCCCTCCACAGGAGACCCTGCTGGATAAGCTGACCCAGGCGGAACTGGAAGTGACCGGCATAGGCAAGGTGGAGGATATATTTGCCGGCTCCGGACTGACCAGAGTAATTCATACCAGAAATAATCAGGAGGGGATGAAGCAGACTATACGGCATACCAAAAAAAGAGGAAGTGGACTA
>Ga0224506_10001022_pt1 | contig 20655 bp, 17 predicted proteins | sample SF_Jan12_sed_USG_2_FD_169108 | JGI IMG/M metagenome (GOLD analysis project Ga0224506, IMG submission 169108) | Sediment microbial communities from San Francisco Bay, California, United States - SF_Jan12_sed_USGS_8_1 | ecosystem: Environmental > Aquatic > Marine > Sediment | place: USA... | reverse complement strand
CCGTCGGGTAAGACCGATGAAAAGTGCGCAAAAGCCGGTATTGCAGCAGTTATTGATGATTTGGAAATGGCAGAATAAATTTAGCGAACAAAGCTGTGAACCTATTCACATGGATTTTGCGCAGCGGGGGCGATAGTTTTAGTAACTCCGCTTTAAATATAGAGGTTTGGTATGCAAGCTTATCATCGTCCCCGAAGCCACAAGCCAAACTACCTTTTCTTACTCAGTTTGTTCGTTGTTTGTGGCGTTATTCTCACTACTCAATTTCCTTCATTATTCTAATTCTTAACATGACTGTGTCTCAAGGATGAGACTTACAACCCCGCTCATCAAAGCCCGTCTAATTAAACGTTATAAGCGTTTTCTTGCCGATGTCGAACTGGCCACTGGAGAAGTGGTAACGGTCCATACGGCCAATACGGGTTCTATGCTTGGATGCGCCGAGCCAGGTAGCTGGGTTTGGTTGCGTGATACTAGAAATCCCAAGCGAAAATATACGCTTTCCTGGGAAATGGTGGAAAATTTAAATGGCGTTCTAATTGGAATCGATACTCAGTTAGCTAATCGTTTAGTCGAGGAAGCGATTCGAGCTCAGCTAATCCCCGAATTAGTTGGATATGCGGCAATTCGTCGAGAAGTTAAATTTGAATCAAATAATTCGCGATTTGATTTGTTTTTATCTGAGCATCAAGCATTAGCGAATTGTTTTATCGAAGTGAAAAATGTTACTGCGATTGATGAGCACCAAGTCGCGATATTTCCCGATGCCGTGAGTGTGCGTGGACAAAAACATTTGCAGCATTTGGTCTTGGCTAGACAACAAGGTCTGCGTGCAGCTATGGTTTATTGTGTGCAGCGTGAGGATGCAACCGCATTTCGACCGGCGGATGAAATAGACCCTAGCTATGCGAAACTACTGCGGGAAAGTCAGACGGCTGGTGTGGAGATTTATGCTTATCGCGCCGTGGTCAATCTTAAAGAAATTCGACTGAGCACGGCGCTCGAAGTGATGTTGTAGCGACGGGCTAAATCCCAGTAATAGGTTGTCCTGGCATTACGCTGGTGGGCGCTGAATAACCGGCTTGGTTAAATGCCAAAATCCGATAATATTTTAATTCCGAACTAACGTTTAGTTGATGCATGGTCGCCTCTGGATCGTTGACTTCAGCGATTTTGACAAACGGACCGATTTGATTGTTAGAGACTTGAATTTCGTACCCGTCAATTTGCGTTGAACCTGAAGGTGTCCAATAAAGTGCAATACTAACAATACTGACCGGGGCGATAAAATTGTTTGTGGGTGTGCTTGGTTTAGCCAGCGGTGTTTCTACCGTGATATGTGCACTTGCTTCTGATGCACCTCGATAGTTATTAGCAACAACATAGTACTCATAGCTATTGTTGTTTCGAACTTTGTTATCGACAAAGCTCAAGTTATAACTATTGAGGTTGCGAATAGTTTTTGTTCCGGGAATATAAACAAGAGGGTCGAACTGGTCTGGTGCATCCGGACTATTGCGATACACCTGATAGCCCGTGCTAGTGCTGCTGTCATAATCCCAGCTTAAAGCGACACGCGAATGATGTAGCGAATCCACTTTTAGATTTTTAACTGGTGCAGGCAACTCACTTGCCCCAGCGGGTGTTGATAGCTCTATATAATAGGCACCACTAGGCGAGGTGAAGGTGCTATCGTTATTGAAGCCAGCAATTTTATAACGATAAGTGTCGTCTCTGTTTAGACCAACATCGACAAAGCGAGGGCTATCCGCATGGGAAAATCCAACTAACTGATAATCGGCATCCGTTCGACCGCGACGATAGATTACATATGCGAATGTATTTTTAGCATTGTGTTGCCAACTTAACCATGCAGCGCGTTCTTTGATCCGATCAACTTTTATTTGAGTGACTGGACTAATTTCCCCATGTAGGCCTTCTGGTTTAAAATCCATATCGGTTTCTACACCATAATTGGCCACTAAGGTGGCATCAGTTTCTGGGATAAGATCATTGACGGCGGTAATTCGATAGCGCACGCTTCTATCGGAGCCAGAACTTATGGCTCGGTCTATAAACTCTGTGGTGCCTGGTTCAAGCAACACTTCGTCAACAGGAACGAAATAGTTTGAGTCACTGTATTTGCGTTCAACAAAAATTCCATCTTCAAATTCAGAGTCAATGCTCCAGCTCAATCGAACAGCATCGTGCTCATAGGTTTCGATATTCAAATTTGTAATCTGTGAGGGTGTACCAACGGACTCCTCTGGGATGACAACGCTTACGACCTCGCTTGGTGCCGACCGTCCGGAAAAATGTAAGGCTTGCACGCGATAATAATAAGTTTCCCCCGCTTGCAATTCATTGCGGTCGATTAATAAGGTTTTATTTGCTCGTGTTCGGCCATTATTGACAAGATCAACAAAATCACTATTCGGGAATAAAGATCGCTGTACTCGGTAGCCCCATTCATTATTTGCATTATCTTGCCAAGCAATTTTCACTGCTCTTTTTGAAAGTGCGACGGCCTCAACATTGGTAGCGACGGCGGGTGTGTTGTTATCCGCCCGTGTGGCGGTAAAACGGGTGCTAGCGGAACAAACAAACTGAGGCTCGGTGCTGTCTGTCAATGTTTCGAAGACGGTCCAATGAAACACGCCTTTAAAACTTTTATCATTAATAACGTCTGTTTCAGCACGTATGGCCAGGGTTCTATCGAAACCTATCATCGGTTCAATACCGCTCCACTGTGCGGTTTTGTCTGAATTGATACTGCCTAATAGGAGTCCGCGACGATCCGAGATTTGAATTGAATTCTGCTTTTGGTCAATTGATATCGCGTACGGCGATTTTTGTATAGCAGATTCACAGGCGCTTAGATCCTTGCCTTCTTCAAATTGTCGGAACCGGCTGCGACGATTATCAATCAGCCATGTTCCACCAAGATCGGCATAGACAATCGGTGTTGTCGGGCCCTTGCCTTTGTCATCGCTTTCGGCATCTTTAACGCCAGTGCCACAGGCTTGTAGAGTGCCTATTACGACTAAAAAAAGCCAGGTAGGGAGTTTCAGTTTAGTGTTTTTCATTTCACTCATCCGCTGCGTTGAACTCATAGCTTCATTATGTAACCGCAGTCAATTGGAAACAAGCTTGGAAACTTGAGGTTTTAAATTCGCAGTAATTTGCTTTGCTATTTGTGGGCTAAGGTGTTTTGTCAGGATTTAGAATTAAGTTAGGATCAAAAACTGTTTTTAGTTTTCGCATTAATTCAATCGCAATTGCATCAAGCTGATAGCCTAGGAAAGGTTTCTTTTCCAATCCAATGCCATGTTCGCCACTCAGGCTACCATTGAGTTCGATGACTTTGCTAAATACTTCAGCCAGGCATAACTCAGCATTATGTTTTTGCTTGGGGTCGTCAGGGTCGATGAGTAAATTCACATGAATATTACCATTGCCTGCATGGCCGAAATTGACAATAGTGATATTAAACTTCTTACTCAAGTTTTCAAGCGCCTGAATTAATGCCGGAATATTGGATACCGGTACTACAACATCCTCATTAATTTTTTTCGGTGCAATTTTTCTTAGTGCCGGTGACAAGGCTTTGCGAGTTTCCCACAGCGCCTGGCTTTTTTCAGCACTATCCGCGTGTGTGATGGAAAGTAATCCCATATTGCTGGCTGCGTTGCTAATCTGTTTTACCGCATGGTCTATAAAATCGGCTTCACCATCGACCTCGATCAATAACATCGCACCGGCATCGCGCGGTAAATCTGTTTTCGAATAATCGCGTATCATATTGATCGCTTGACCATCGATAAATTCCAAGGAATAGGGAATTAACGGTTGTGCCATTATTTCTGCGACTGCATTTGCCGCAGCATGAATATCAGAATAAATGGCCTGCAATAATCGTTTCTGTGCTGGTAATGGCGTAAGTTTAAGAATGGCTTCGGTGGTTATCGCTAATGAACCTTCGGAGCCGATGAGTAAGCGCGTGAGATCATAACCAACCACATTTTTAGTGGTGTGCCCACCGGTTTTTAATAATTCGCCTGCGCCAGTAATGGCACGTAGGCCTAGGGTATTCTCACGAGGCGTGCCATATTTAACGGCTCTTGGACCGGCAGAGTTATATGCTAGGTTACCACCGATAGTGCAAAATGCTGCGCTAGTAGGATCAGGAGGCCAAAAAAAACCTTGTTTTGCAGCGGCGTCCTGTAATTCTTGGTTAGTCACGCCGGGCGAAACAACAGCAATTCGGTTTGCTGCATCAATTGTTAAATTAGATTTGAAACGTTCCAGTGATAGTACTAAACCGCCAGTACTTGGCACCGCTGCGCCTGTCGTGCCAGTAGCGCGGCCACGTGTGGTGATGGCTATGTGATAATCGTTGCATAATAAAACTGTGTCCTGAACTTGTGTTTCCTGTGTCGCAAAGCAAACAGCATCAGCCAATGCATGACGACGACTATTATCAGAACCGTAAGCCCAACAACTGTTTGGGTCTGTTAGTAAGGTGTTTGATGAATAAATTTTTTTAAGTTTTTTTAAGAATATTGGGTCAAGCAACTTATTGTTCACTGCTCAAGTTGGTGGGCGTAGAAGGGGACGGTGGTGACTCGCTGGGTTCGGCAATGCGAATATCATTTTCTTCATTAATCCTTGCATTCACATTTTCCGCAGATTGTTGTGAATTACCAGTGCTGATGACACGCTTATGTCCGGCGCCATCGGCATCAATTGGTTCAAACAAAGCAATAATTTGTTTAGTACCACTGACGTTAGAGGCTACTTTCGCTGCTTCGTTGGCTTCTTCAGGTGTGGTTACGCCCATCAAATAGGCGATGCCATCAGAGGTAATGACTTTTATACCGGTAAACAGTCCTTTGCGGGCCATTAAACGGGCGCGGATTTTACTGGTGATCCAGCTGTCATGGGTGCGTTTGTCTAAAGTGATGGGTTCACTGACTTGGATTTCGTTATAGATTTCGCGAGCCAACTGTAAATTACGCACAATTTCTGCTGCTTTGATGCGCATTTCTTGTGTAGGGGCCTCACCTGATAACAAAACCAAACCATTTATGCTGGTGACACTAATGCGAACTTTCTTGCCAAGCTTCTTGTCGCTGTAGATGGCGTCGGTTGCTCGCATTTCTAAAATCTGGTCTTCGATAATTGTACTTGCATCGCGACGATCAGAAACAATATGTCCGCCAGCACCTGCTACGGTACCCGCGACAATTACCGGTGCAGCGCAGGCTTGCAAATATAAAACTAGTGCAATTAATAGTGTGTAAAAAATCAAACTTGCGTTTATTTTTCTATTTAGTAAATTAAATTGTTTCGAATGCATTCTGAATCCAATTGAAATTTAGGCCCGAATGTTCAGCGGGCGTCACCGCAACTACGTCGAAACGACTTGGTCTTTTCGCGGCATCGCGGTTGTGCTGCAAATAGCGCTGTGCCGTGGCAATTAAGCGACGCTGTTTTTGTACACTTATAGTCTCACTAGGCGTGCCAAACGTTACACTTTTTCTATAACGAACTTCTACAAAAACCGTGTACTCGCCATCCCGAGCAATCAAGTCGACTTCACCATGAGGGCCGTGGTATTGTTCTTCTAAAATAAGCAAACCTTGTGACTGTAAAAATCGTGATGTGGCTGCTTCTGCTTGATTTCCTATTGTTTTTCGTGTGCCGTTTATCATTTTTATCTTTGTTTAAGTTATTGTGCTGACAGCATTGGAATAGCACTGAGCTGTCCAGGTGCGCCACCGCGAAACCGCGCCCAACTTAACTGTCTTAATAGTTGGTTATTGGCATTCATATATAAATTTCCCGTGACACCCGCCAATCGAGCATTAGGGTTGCTGCGCAGCCAATTGACATAATAAAGAACATTATATGCGTCAACCCCAAGAGCGTAAAGGCGAGTCAGTTTGTCGGCATCCTTGGGCCAAGTTCGGTAAATTGTTTTTTTGATATTTGAAACCTCTTTGCGTTCGAGGGTCCAGGGCATATCACCAATAACTACCCCGTTCATGTCACGATCAGAGCTACGGTCAATGCTGCCGGTATAGCTATGTGATGTTGCATAAACGGGAATATCGCCCGCGTTGAAAAATTTTAGTTGAGGCGGTATAAGACGAGCTTGACGCGGATAAGCGGCCATAAAAATAAAATCGATATCCTGACGTCGTCGTGGTTCGTATTCCATACGAGTTTGCAGTAGTTTAGTTATATTGCGATAACGCTCATTGCTTTGATCAATGCTTAATAATTTTTTCAGTGGAGTCGAGAAATCGTTTTTCTTGGCTATATAGGTTTCCGAAGCCAATAACACACCGCCCAATGTTTCCCAACGGGTCTTGAATGCAGCAGCTACTCGCTCACCCCAACTGCCTTCAGGATAGATCAATACCGCTTTACCATGACCATCAAACCATGCCCGATCAGCAATTTGTTCGGCTTCATTTTCGGGTGACAAACCAAATTGGAACAAATTGGGTTTGAATAATTCGGCACTGCCCACATGATTGAGTGCTAATGTTGGTACACTAAGTTCAATTTCGGCGGCAAGTTTCTCTACTGACTGTTTATTTAGCGGACCAACGACCAGTGTGGCACCGTCTGCCACGGCTTGCTGATAAATAGCAACAATTTGTTCGGGATCGTTTTCCGTGTTGTAAACCTCAATGGAAACAACTTCATCTTTATTTTCACGCGAATAATATGCAGCTAGAAAACCATCCCGTATGGCGCTAGAGGCGCGTTTATAAGGTCCTTCAAATGGTAATAACAACGCAATTTTGTCCATGCGCGGTGGCAAAGTATTAGTCTCGCCTTGAGGAACTAGAGACGCAATCAGAGCTTCGCTCGCGGGGTGTTGTGGAAAACGTTTACGCCATTCTCCTAAAAAACGGGCAATTCTGATTGGATCCTTATATTTCACTGATAATATTGCTAGCTGTATCCAGCCTTGCATGAGTGGCGACTGAGTTTTGTTGGACATGGTATCCAAAGTATCAACATTGAGCACAGTCAGAGTATTAAGAATACCGAACTGATTGGCTTGTATAGCCTCAACATCACTGAGTAGTTCACCGAGCAATAAACGATTGCGCAATGCAGATCCTGAGTCACCGCTGAGCTCAGCGCTGCTGATACGCATTTTTAGTAGGCCAACTTTTTCCTGATTACTCGCACCTTCAGCAAGAGTGATTTGTGCCAACCAGTTTTCACTTGCAATGCCGTCGCGCTCCGCAAGTGCAATTTTTGCGTGAATAAGTGCAAATAGGCGCTGTAACTCAGCACTCATCCGCTCCATATCGATGGTATTCAGCATTAAACGCGCTTGATTAGGCAAGCTAGCAGCAATTAATGCGTTTGCAGCGCGTAATTTTAATTGCTGGCGCAGCGGTGGTAGAGCCGTGCTGGCATGTTTTCCATAGATTTTTGCCGCATCCAGGAATTTGCCCTGCTGCTCTAACTTTAGGGCATCGTTGAGACTATCACCTTCTGGTTCGCGGATAGCCACTTCAGCAGCATCACTTTTTTTAGTTTCTACGCCTTTGGAAGCTGTTTTAACCGCTTTGTCTGCGCAAGCGGATAAAACCAGGGCAATACCGATCAGGATAATGAATGGCTGAATTCTAGGTTGCATCAAATAGTTCTCGTGCTAATAATCGCCGTTTAGTCTTTTAGGAGACAGGAATGCCTGATTCTACCGGAACCCTTTATATTGTCGCTACTCCGATTGGTAATTTAAGCGATTTTTCCCCGCGTGCTGTCACTACGTTATCCCAGGTTGATACTATCTTGGCAGAAGATACTCGACATTCCATGCATCTATTACACCATTTTAATATAAAAACACCTATGCAGGCCTTTCATGAGCATAATGAAGCTCATAAAGCTGAAAATATCTGCGAACGATTGCATGCAGGCGAAAATCTAGCCTTGATTTCTGATGCCGGCACACCTTTACTAAGTGATCCTGGTTATCGTTTAGTCAATATGGCCCAAGATCAATCTATTCGAATAGTTCCCATACCAGGGCCTAGTGCTCCAATTACCGCATTAAGTGTCTCTGGATTGGCGACGGATCGTTTTGTGTTTGAAGGTTTTCTGCCAGCTAAATCAACCGCACGAAAATCTCGATTGCACGAGTTGGGCAGTGAAAACCGTAGTTTAATATTTTTCGAATCACCTAAACGTATATTGTCGTGTTTGCAAGACATGAGTGAGGTGTTTGGAGGGGAGCGGTTGGCATGTGTTGCCCGTGAATTAACCAAAACCTATGAAACGATCAGGCGGGATAGCTTGGTAGCGTTGGTAGACTGGGTTAGTAGAGACCTTAATCAGCAGAAGGGAGAGTTTGTCGTGATTGTGCAAGGAGCACCGCCAACTGATGCTAATCGACAGCAAGCTGAGATGATATTGCGTGAATTATTGCCCTTGTTAAGTTTAAAGCAAGCGGTTGCCGTTACCGCGAAAATCACACAAGAGAAAAAAAATCAAATCTACGAATTGGCTCTGCAGATCAAAGATCAAATTTAAATCAATAATTCAGTTGTGCTATTATTATAAAGAGTCAGCCGGATAGTCGCTTCCGTTTAGGCGGAGGAGGAAAGTCCGGGCTCCATAGGGCAAGGTGCCAGGTAACACCTGGGGGGCGTGAGTCCACGGCAAGTGCAACAGAAAGTAAACCGCCAGTCGACTTCGGTCAATTGGTAAGGGTGAAATGGTGCGGTAAGAGCGCACCGCGTTGCTGGTAACAGTAACGGCAAGGTAAACCCCACCGGGAGCAAGACCAAATAGGAAAGCATGTGCGTAAGCGCAAGGTATGGCCCATACCGCTTTCGGGTAGGTTGCTACAGGCATGTGGTGACATATGTCGCAGATGAATGACTATCTACAACAGAACCCGGCTTATAGGCTGACTCACTTTTATTTCTCTCCAAAATCCATCATTTCTATAAAAACTCACTTTCATTCAGTGAATTTACACTTTTTAATCAATATTCCATGTCAAGCGCTTGACATGAGTTGAACCTGGTACCTATATTGTATCAAAGTGGAATAGTGTGGGTTAAAGTGGAGAAAAGTGTAAAATCATGTTCCGGGGTGCAACTGCTCTTAATCTGGATGGAAAAGGCCGGATGGCTATGCCGACGCGTTATCGAGAGGAAATTCTTGAGCTTAGCGAGGGCAAGCTGGTTGTTACTGTGGATAAAGAAAAATGCTTACTGCTCTACCCACTGCCAGAATGGGAGCGAATTGAAGCGCAACTTATTAAATTTTCCAGTTTTAATAAGCGCTTGAGAAAATTGCAGCGACTTTATTTAGGCCATGCCACCGAAGTGGAAATGGATGCTAGCGGGCGGATCTTATTGCCAAGTTTGTTGCGAGGATTTGCCGGTTTGGATAAGCATATTGTGTTGGTTGGCCAAGGAAAGAAATTTGAATTATGGGATGAAGCGGTTTGGAATGCCGAAACTGCCGATTGCCTGAACGAGTCTGATGATGACGACGATGATGAATTGCCACCAGAGTTGCAGAATTTCGCTTTGTAAGGGCGGAATTAGTGGGCCACATGACGCAGTTTCATCACCATCACTCAGTCTTATTTGACGAAAGCCTGACTGCTTTAGCAATTCAGCCCGATGGGATCTATATCGATGGAACCTTTGGTCGGGGTGGGCATGCTAAAGCAGTGTTAGAAAAATTGGGCGGGCAAGGGAGGCTCTACGCACTGGATAAAGATCCGGCAGCGATTGCTTTTGCGCAGGAGGTTGTTGAGAAAGATAAGCGATTCGTAATTGTACAGGATTCGTTTGCTCATTTAGCTGAGCGGGCGCAGCAATGGGGTGTGACGGGAAAAGTGAACGGTGTGTTGCTTGATCTGGGTGTCTCTTCACCGCAACTCGATGACCCGAGTCGCGGTTTTAGTTTTCGTCAGGACGGTCCATTGGATATGCGAATGAATCATCGCCAAGGTGAGACTGCCGCTGAATGGGTTGCGAGGGTGCCGGAAAAAGAGATGATCGATGTGTTTAAGCGCTATGGTGAAGAGCGTTATGCGAAACGCATTGCGCGCGCAATCGTGACGCAGCGACAACAGTCAGCAATTACTACCACGACCCAACTGGCTGATATTGTAAGTCGAGCACACCCTGCATGGGAAAAAGGCAAGCATCCAGCCACTCGTGTTTTTCAAGCGATTCGCATCGCGGTGAATCGTGAGCTTGAGGATTTACAGGATTGTTTGACCAACATTATTGATGTGCTTGCTGTTGGCGGGCGTTTGGTGATTATTAGTTTTCACTCATTGGAAGACAAAATTGTTAAGCAGTTTATTCAGCAGGCGGAGAAAGGTAGCGATGTTCCTTCGCATATACCTGTTACGGCTAGTCAGTTGAATATTCGCCTAAAGCGTGTTGGTAAAATGCAGCAAGCCAGTGCTGAAGAATTAAAGCAAAACCCGCGGGCGCGCAGTGCACGACTTAGAGTGTCGGAGCGCATTGCATGAGTAACGTAACTTGGCAGCGTGTAATAGGATTGAGTTTAGTATTGGCCGTGTTTGCTACTGCGTTAGGTTTGGTATGGGTGCGCCACGAGAATCGTGTGACCTATGCTGAGTTGCAAAACTTACAACAACAGCGCGATCAGTACAATATCGAGTGGGGGCAATTGCAACTTGAACAGTCGACGTTTACTGCGCATGGCGTGGTCGAACAAGTGGCCCATCAGCGTTTGGATATGGTAGTGCCAGGGCAGGATCAGATTAAATTGGTGAGTCAATAATATGGTTTGGCGTATACGCATGGTATTAGCAGGCGTGGTTTTAGTCTCCACGTTTTTGCTTTGGCGTGCTTTCGATATTCAAGTTATGAATAATGAGTTCTTGCAGAGCCAAGGTGATGCACGTCATTTGCGTACAGTAAAAATGCCAGCGCACCGTGGCAATTTATTGGATCGAAATGGTGAGCCGTTGGCCATCAGTACGCCGGTTGCCTCTGTGTGGGCAAATCCAATTGATGTGAAATTGCAGAGCGCAGAGCTTAAACAACTTGCAAAATTATTAGAGAAAAATGTGCAGGATGTTCGTCAATCGATTCAGCAAAAGTTAAACGAAGGAAAAAGTTTTGTTTATTTGAAACGGCAAATTGATCCGACATTAGCTCAGCAAATTAAAGCATTGCAAATTCCTGGGATTGGTATTCAACGGGAATATCGCCGTTATTATCCAACCGCTGAGGTGAGCGCTCATGTCGTTGGTTTTACCGATGTTGATGACCAGGGGCAAGAAGGCATGGAGCTTTCTTTGGAGCAGAATTTAAGTGGTGAGCCCGGGCAGCGCCGAGTAATTAAAGATCGCATTGGTCGAATTATTGATACCTTAGCTTTGCAAAAGTCGCCTATGCCGGGTACAAATATTCGTTTGAGTATTGATCGTCGCTTACAATATTTGGCCTATAAAGAGTTAAAGTCAGCTGTCCAGCAGCACAAAGCGAAGTCGGGTAGTGTGGTAGTGCTTGATGTTGATACAGGTGAAGTATTGGCTTTGGTAAATCAACCTTCTTTTAATCCCAATAATAGACAAAAGTTAAAAAGCGATGAATATCGCAATCGTGCTGTTACTGATGTGTTAGAGCCAGGCTCTACTATGAAACCCTTTACGATTGCAGCAGCGCTAAGTGCCAAACTATATAACCCAGGAACGCAAATCAACACCACGCCGGGTTATTACACACTAATGGGAAAAACGATTCGTGATTTTCGCAACTATGGATTGATTGATGTCGCCACCATTATTCAAAAATCGAGTAATGTTGGTGTAAGTAAAATGGCTTTGCAAATGGATCGTGAATTGTTGTGGAATGCGTATTCTGATTATGGCTTTGGACGAGCAACCAATAGTGATTACCCTGGTGAGATTTCTGGGGTTTTACCGTTCTATAGTGAATGGGATGCTTTAGAGCAGGCCACAATGTCCTATGGTTATGGGCTTTCAGTGACGCCTCTTCAATTAGCTCAGGCCTATGCAATGATTGCTGCTGGTGGTGTGTTGCGTCCCGTGAGTTTTGTTGCGACTGTTAAAGCAAAAGATGAAACCCGTGTTTTGGATAAATCCGTTGCATTGCAAGTCGGCGCTATGTTGGAACTGGTGACAAGCAATCAAGGCACGGCTGCCGCCGCTCAAGTCAAAGCGTATCGCGTCGCTGGGAAAACCGGAACTGTGCATAAACCTCAAGCTGGTGGTTACGCGGAAGATCGTTACATTGCATTATTTGCCGGTTTTGCACCAGCGAGCCAGCCGAAGTTGGTTTGCGTAGTTGTTATCAATGAGCCTTCTGGTAAAGATTATTATGGCGGCAAAGTCGCTGCTCCTGTTTTTTCAAGCATTATGCAAGGTGGTTTACGTTTTGTGAATGCACCACCCGATGGTTTAATAAATTCCAATGTGCATATGGCGAAAGCAGGTGCTGGATGAGCGCAACAACTCTGAATCCAACGCCAAAATACCTAGACCGCCTCGTGGCGGATTTTATGTCTGTGGCACCTGAGCAAAATGTGTGTATTAGTGGTGTGACTCAAGACAGCCGCATGGTTGAGCCAGGATTTCTATTTCTTGCCTGCCGTGGTGAAAGTGGGGTCCATGGGAAAGGTTTTATTGCGGACGCAGTGGCAAAAGGTGCGGTTGCAGTTTTGCTTGATGTGCAAAGCGATGAACAATCTGCTGTAAACGAATTGGGCATAGAAGTTCCCGTTCCAGTGGTGCCAGTGGAGGATTTATGGCGCAAAGTTGGATTTATCGCAGCGAATTTTTGTGGGCATCCGTCGCGGGAAATCAACGTGATTGCTGTAACAGGCACCAATGGTAAAACATCGTGCACTCAGTTTATTGCTCAAGCTCTAAATGCTTACAACCAGGCCTGTGGCGTAATTGGAACCTTGGGTGCAGGCATGTGGGGTCAAATACAAAGCACTGGGATGACTACGCCTTCAGCAGAAGCCGTGCAAATGCTTCTAGCCGATTTGGTACAGCAGCAAGCGCTACATGTGGCCATGGAAGTGTCATCTCATGCCTTAGTGCAACAACGTATTGCTGCGGTAGAAGTGGATGTTGCGGTCATGACGAATTTAAGCCGTGATCATTTAGACTACCACAACGACATGAAACAATATGCTGCGGCAAAAAAGCAGTTATTTAAAATGCCGAGCGTAAAGTCTGTGGTGATTAATCTCGATGATCCTGTAGCTGTTTCGTTTTTAGCGGGATTAAACGCGGATGTGCAAACCTATGGATATAGTTTGGAAGCAAAAACCCATGCAGGCCTTGATTACTTGTTAACAGCGGAGATTACCGCTTTACAAACATCAGGCATGAGTTTGGTTATTCGCTTCGCCGATCAAACCGCAGAGTTGCAAGCCAAGCTCATGGGAAGATTTAACGCTAGTAATTTGTTAGCAGTAATTGCAAGTTTGCTGGCGAGTGGGTTGACATTTTCAGAAGCAATAAAAGCCGTGACTCACGTTCAAGCGCCGCTAGGTCGCATGGAGTGTTTTACTCATGACGGACAGCCTAGTGTTATTGTTGATTATGCACATACGCCAGATGCTTTGGAAAAAGTATTGCTCACTCTGAAGGAACATTGCTCGGGTGAGTTATGGGTGGTATTCGGTTGTGGTGGCGATCGAGATCGTGGTAAACGACCACTCATGGGGCAAATCGCTGAAACTTATTGTAATCATGTCATTGTTACTGACGATAACCCGCGAACAGAAAGTGTTGAAATCATTGTTAGTGACATATTGAAGCATATTGAGCACCGCCAGAAAATTATTATTGAGCATGATCGTCGTCAGGCGATTGCGTATGCAATTAAAAATGCAAAACAAAACGATATTGTGTTAGTTGCCGGCAAAGGTCACGAGGATTATCAAATTATTGGGCAACAGCGTCGTCACTTTAGTGATCGAGAAGTGGTGAATGAGTTATTGGGGGTGGCCGCATGACGAGTTTGATTAGTCGAAAAACCCTGAATCAAGTTGCTCATGTTTTGGGTGTCGATGCTGTAAAAGCGGATGCCAGTTTTTCACAAGTGAATATCGATACTCGGACGTTGCGCCCAGGAGATTTATTTATTGCGTTACAGGGGCCGAATTTTGATGGACATCAATTTATTGATCAAGCTTATGAAAAAGATGCCGCCGGTGCCGTGGTACAGCAAGCCATTAATAGTGACTTACCTCTACTGCAGGTGAGTGATACGCACGCTGCACTAGGTGTAATTGCCAAAGATTTTCGTCGAGGATTCAAGTATCCGCTAATAGGCGTGACCGGAAGCAATGGCAAGACCACAGTCAAAGAAATGCTGAACGCTATATTGTCTTTGCAAGGATCAGTCTTGGCAACCAAAGGGAATTTCAATAATGATATTGGCCTGCCTCTAACGTTGTGCCGATTGGAATTAGAAGATCGATACGCGGTAATCGAAATGGGGGCTAATCACCCTGGTGAAATAGCTTACTTAACCGGAATCGCACAGCCGACGATTGGATTGATTACCAATGCTGGTGCGGCGCATTTAGAAGGTTTCGGTTCGGTCGAAGGTGTGGCCCATGCTAAAGGTGAGTTATTTCAAAACTTGGATTCGAATGCTACCGCTGTGATAAACGTTGACGATCACTATGCACCACTTTGGAAAAATATGAGTTCGCACTGCAACACGATACTTTTTTCTACAAAACAAAGTGATGTGGATTTCTATGCCTCGAATATTGAGATGCAGGTAAATGCTAGTCAGTTTTTATTGCATTCACCAGAAACACAAGTAGAGATTAATCTTCAGCTTGCCGGTACACATAATGTTTTAAATGCGGTTGCCGCAGCGGCGGCTGCTTGGTGCGCGGGTGCAACAATTGAAGTGATCCAGCAAGCGTTGGGAAGTTTTAGTGCTTATAGCGGCCGCTTGAATGTTAAACAAGGCTGGCACGGTGCAACAGTGATTGATGATGCCTATAACGCAAACCCTGATTCTGTGCGTGCGGGCATTGATGTTCTGAGTCGTTACTCCGGGCAAACCATTTTAGTCTTGGGTGACATGCTTGAAGCGGGTCATGAGAGCGAAAGTATGCACGCGCAAATCGGTGAATATGCGCAACAGCTTGGAATTAATTTTCTATTTGCTTATGGCGAGCAGGCTAGTATTAGTGCGCAAGCGTTTGGCATTCAAGGTAAAGCTTTTGCTGATCAGAAGCTGTTATGCAAATCGCTTGAGGAAATCATTAACTCAAATACCACGGTATTGGTTAAGGGTTCACATAGCATGCATATGGAGAACGTGGTTGCACGTTTATGTGAAGAAGCCAATGGTGATATTGAAGTGGTGGAGAGTGAATAAGTGTTATTAGTTTTAGCGGAATATTTGTCGCAATATCATAGTGCTTTTAATGTGTTTCAATACTTAACATTGCGCACGATTCTCGGAGTGTTGACCGCGTTGATAATCGCTTTTGTCGTTGGACCGGGCATGATACGTCGCTTGAGCAAGTATCAATTAAACCAGCCGATTCGTGATGATGGCCCAGAAACACATTTGGTGAAAGCGGGAACGCCCACCATGGGCGGCGCATTAATACTGGTTGCTATGGCGATTAGCACGCTTTTATGGGCTGACTTAAGTAATCGTTATGTATGGGTGGTATTAATTGTGACCGGTGTGTTTGGCGTGATTGGATATATTGATGATTACAAAAAACTTGTGAAAAAAGACCCTAAGGGTTTAAGCGCTAAAGCTAAATATTTAATGCAATCAGTTTGTGCACTGGGCGCGGGTATTTATTTATACGAAACCGCAACAGTGCCCATCGAAACACAATTAATTTTGCCATTTTTTAAAGACATTGCGCTTGAACTAGGCGTTCTATTTATAGCATTAACCTATTTTGTCATTGTCGGCACTAGTAATGCGGTGAATCTTACCGATGGTTTAGATGGATTAGCGATTATGCCAACGGTGTTAGTCGGTGGTGCTTTAGGCATAATTGCTTATGTCACGGGCCACTCCAAGTTTGCGGAATACCTTGCAATACCTTATGTCCCTGGCTCGGGAGAAGTTGCCGTCTTTTGTGGAGCTATGGTGGGTGCAGGACTTGGTTTTCTGTGGTTTAACGCGTATCCAGCGCAAGTGTTTATGGGTGATGTTGGCGCGTTGGCGCTGGGTGCTGCCTTAGGCGTGATTGCAGTGGTGGTACGCCAGGAATTGGTTTTATTTGTTATGGGTGGAGTGTTTGTGGTGGAAACTCTGTCTGTAATGTTGCAAGTAGGTTCATATAAATTAACCGGCAAGCGAATTTTTCGCATGGCGCCCCTGCATCATCATTTTGAATTAAAAGGTTGGCCGGAACCGCGAATTATTGTTCGTTTTTGGATCGTCACAGTGATTTTAGTTTTATGTGGCTTAGCAACATTGAAATTACGTTAACGGAGCCTGGACATGGCAGCAACAATGGCAGCAATGCAAAATAAAAATCGTTATGTGATCGTCGTTGGTCTTGGGAAAACCGGCTTATCGTGTGTGCGTTTTTTAGACCAGCAAGGTTTTCGTGTGAGTGTTGTTGATAATCGTTTATCACCGCCCGGCCTTGATGTGTTGCAGCGGGATTTTCCTCATATTGAAGTTAAGCTCGGCGAATTTGATGAGGATTATTTACGAGATGCTGATGAGTTAATCGTTAGTCCTGGTTTATCAGTGAATGACCCACCCTTTATCGATTTACTTGATGACGTGCAGCTCGGCGGTGATATTGAATGGTTTGTACGCCAAGCCAAGGCGCCGATAGTTGCGATCACTGGATCGAATGGGAAGTCGACGGTGACGACTATGATCGGCAAAATGATTGAAGCTTGTGAACATACGGTTGCTGTCGGTGGCAATATTGGAACGCCCGCCTTGGATTTGTTGCTTAATAAAAACGTGCCGGATTATTACGTATTGGAATTATCAAGTTTTCAATTAGAAACGACTGAATCTTTACGCGCAGAAACGGCGGTTGTGTTGAATGTAAGTGAAGATCATATGGATCGTTACGATAGCCTAATGGCTTACGCCTGCGCCAAACGAAAAGCCTATGTGAATGCCAGGCACCGTATAGTGAATCGCGATGATGTGGTGGTGCGGTCCATGTTTGAAGAAGGCGATAGCATTGGTTTTACCTTAGATGCACCGCGCGATGAGGATTTCGGTATTCGTCACAAGGATGATGTGGCCTATATCGCACAAGGTAATATATTGTTAATGCCGGTTAGTGAGTTTCCTTTATTAGGCGAGCATCAATTAGCAAACGCTCTAGCGGCATTGGCTATAGGCTATAGCTTAGGATTGCCTGTTCAACCGATGTGCGAAGCGTTGAAACATTTTAATGGGCTTGCACACCGCTGTGAACATGTAGCGACAATTAATGGTGTTACGTGGATCAATGATTCCAAAGGTACAAACGTAGGTGCAACATTGGCAGCCATTAAGGGTTTGCCTGGTCCAATGGTGTTAATTGCTGGTGGTCAATCGAAAGGTGCGGAACTTAGCGATCTAAGTAAAATTGAAACGGGTAAATTACGTGGCAGTATTCTAATAGGCGAAGACGCAAGTCTTTTAGCTGGCTACTTAAGTCAAGTGGCTATGGTGCAATTTGCGTGTGATATGCATGACGCAGTAGCAAAGGCTGAACAATTGGCTCAAGTTGGTGACCAAGTGTTGTTATCACCCGCCTGTGCAAGTTTTGATATGTATAAAAATTTCGAACACCGTGGCGATTGTTTTGTTGAAGCTGTGAAGGAACTGCAACTGAATGGCAACTAATATGCGAGAAGTCATGATGATGCGTTACGCAACCAAGGCGGAGAATCGTCAAGGCGCGTTCGACTCCATCTTATGGCTTTCCCTGGCAGTTGTATTAGTGTTGGGGTTGGTGATGATGTATTCGGCATCGATTTCAACGGCTGACCGTATTCATGGTGACGCGTTGTATTTTTTTAATCGGCAACTAGTGTTCATGTTGCTTGGGCTTATCGCTTCTATGATTGTATTTGTTATGCCGTTCAGTTTCTGGCAAAGCGTTGGGCCGTTATTATTGGTTCTGTCGATATTGTTATTGGCCTTAATTCTGATCCCTGGTATTGGTAAAACCATTAATGGTAGTACACGTTGGCTGAATCTCGGATTTGCTAGTGTGCAAATTTCTGAAATGGTTAAGTTGTTTATGATTTTATATATGGCGGGTTATCTGAATCGCCATTTGGAAAAAGTACGTGATACCTGGCGAGGTTTCATGATGCCAATCTGCGTGTTGGCGCTAATTGCTTTGTTATTATTGGTCGAACCGGATTTTGGTGCAACTGTGGTAGTAGCCGTTTGTGTGATGACCATGTTGTTATTGGCTGGTGCGCGCTTGCGCCATTTCCTTATTGTTTTTGTTTTAACAGTGGCGGCATTCATTGGATTGGCTGTGACATCGCCTTATCGCATGCAACGTCTTTCTACATTTTTAGATCCGTGGGCAGATCCATTTAACAGTGGTTTCCAATTAAGCCAATCACTTATCGCCTTTGGTCGAGGCGAATGGCTCGGCGTGGGCTTGGGTGATAGCGTGCAAAAACTATTTTATTTGCCTGAAGCACACACGGATTTTGTATTTGCTGTGCTAGGTGAAGAATTAGGTTTTGTCGGTGTCGCATTTGTGATTCTGTTGTACACAATGATTACTTGGCGTGCACTTGTAATTGGACGTGTAGCGGAAAAAATGGATTATCAATTTCGTGCCTATCTCGCCTATGGCGTAGGTGTATGGGTCGGTTTTCAAGCGTTCGTTAATATTGGTGTCAATATGGGCGTCTTACCGACTAAAGGGTTAACGTTACCATTAATGAGTTATGGCGGCACAAGCATGGTTGTTTCAATTGTTACCATCGCATTTTTAGTCAAAGTCGATCTTAGTAATCGACGTTTGATTGCTGAAAAAGGACAACTGAAATTATGAGTGCGCGAGTGTTAGTAATGGCTGGCGGTACTGGTGGGCACGTTTTTCCAGCGTTAGCGGTGGCTGATGAATTGCGTAGTCGAGGTTTTGAAGTGAGTTGGTTAGGTACACGCAACGGATTGGAAGCCGATGTTGTGCCAAAAGCAGGTTTTGAAATTGATTGGATTAGTATTTCGGGGCTTCGAGGCAAGGGTTTGTTAGGCTGGTTAAAAGCACCTTTGAGAATTTTTATTGCGCTAATGCAAGCGCGACGTATTCAACGTTTACGTAAACCTCAGGCAGTGCTCGGTATGGGTGGTTTTGTGACAGGACCAGGCGGATTGATGGCGTGGATGTTACGTATTCCTTTGTTGGTGCATGAACAAAATGCAATACCCGGTTTAACGAATCGATTACTTTCAAGATTTGCAAACGTTGTAATGGAAGCTTTTCCTGGTTCATTTACTCGCAAGGATGTTAAAGATACAGGTAATCCCTTGCGCAGTGGGATCACCCATACGCAGCTTCCAAACGAACGATTTGCAAAACGCGAAGGTGCAATCAATCTATTAGTCATTGGTGGCAGTCTCGGCGCTGTCGCGCTCAATAAATGCGTGCCGCAGGCACTGCGCAGTATGCCAGAAAGTTTACGTCCACAAGTCTGGCATCAGACTGGAACAAAGCACATTGAGCAGACTCAATTGTTTTATCAAGAAGCTGATGTGAAAGGTCGAGTGGTCGCTTTTATAGACGATATGGCCGAAGCCTATGCCTGGGCAGACTTAGTGATTTGTCGTGCAGGTGCGTTAACAATTTCGGAACTAGCCGCTGTTGGTGTAGCCTCAATCTTGGTGCCGTATCCTTTTGCAGTGGATGATCATCAAACAGTAAATGCACGGTATTTAGTTGATTCAGGCGCTGCCTTATTGTTGCCACAAAATAAATTAGATGAACAAGCCCTCGGTGAAATTATCCGGCGACTTGCCAATGATCGTGAACGACTATTGGAAATGGCAAATGCCGCGCGATCATTGGGGCGACCACAAGCCACACAAATGGTCGCCAACTTGTGCCAGGAGGTCATGGGTGTTTGATCGTCTGTACCAATTTAATAGTAAACCTGACAGTAAAAATGTTGATCGCATCAAGCATTTGCACTTTGTTGGTATTGGTGGCGTAGGTATGAGCGGAATTGCCGAAGTATTTCTAAATTTAGGGTTTCAAGTTAGTGGCTCAGATTTGTCGGAAAATATTGCGGTGCAGCGATTAGCTAGTCAAGGTGCGGTCGTACATATTGGTCACGATGCAGAGTTTGTTGGTAATGCCGATGTGGTGATTACATCGAGCGCCGTGAACGACTATAACCCAGAAGTCATTTTTGCACGTGAACAGCGAATACCGGTTGTTCCACGTGCGGCCATGTTGGCCGAATTAATGCGATTTCGTTTTGGTATTGCCGTTGCCGGGACTCATGGAAAAACCACTACAACAAGTTTAGTTGCAAGTATTCTTGCGGAAGCGGATCTTGATCCGACCTTTGTGATTGGTGGCAAGCTCAATAGCGCAGGTAGTAACGCTCGCTTGGGTGCTGGGAAATATTTGGTAGCCGAAGCTGATGAAAGCGAC
>Ga0224506_10001020_pt1 | contig 20659 bp, 19 predicted proteins | sample SF_Jan12_sed_USG_2_FD_169108 | JGI IMG/M metagenome (GOLD analysis project Ga0224506, IMG submission 169108) | Sediment microbial communities from San Francisco Bay, California, United States - SF_Jan12_sed_USGS_8_1 | ecosystem: Environmental > Aquatic > Marine > Sediment | place: USA... | reverse complement strand
TTCCCAGGCCTGGGTAAACAATGGCATTTTTGAGAATTTGTCCTTGCCATCGAGGATTAAAATTTTCGATTTGGGTTTGTGTTGTTTCAGATAATGCGCGATCAGGCTGGCGCGTTCATAGGGGCCTGGTGGGCAACGAAACGGGTTGGCCGGTGGCGCAATGATGACGACACCGCCATCTGGCATGGCCGTCAGTTGATCTCTCAGCAAGGTGGTTTGTGACCCGCCTTGCCAGGCATGCGGGAGTATCTGCGCGTCTGCCTCTGTCATGCCTTCCACGTCTTCCCATTTAAAATCAATTCCGGGTGATAGCACCAGTCGATCGTACGCCAGGGTTTTGCCATTGCTCAGTTTGACTTTTTGCACCACGGCATCCACCTCCTGCACCGTGGCCTGGATAACGTTAACGCCGCGTTTTTTCTGGTTGCGGTAATCGTGACTGATATCACTCATTTCACGAAAACCGCCCAGTACCACATTACTAAATGGGCAGGTCACAAAACGGTTCGAAGAATCAATCAAGGTCACATCCAGATCAGGATCAAAGCGTTTGAGATATTTGGCACAGGTGGAACCGCCGAAACCGCCACCTACCACAATAACTCGTTTACCTGGATTGCCACCGGTTGAGCAAGCGACCAGTGGGCCCAATGTTGTCAGCAGGGTGCCGGCACCCGCTGCAAGTTTAATAAACTTTCTGCGATTAAATGTGTGCATGGCAGCCTCCTATTTAAGGCTTGAAAAATATTCGGCAATCATTTTGATTTCTTCATCCGAGTAACCCCTGGCGTGACGTTCCATCACCGTGGACGGTTTTGATCCGGCCCGAAATTCTTCAAGTGCCTGGGTGATAAATTCCGGGGATTTACCGTTAATGCTGGGAATTGCTCCCGGGCTTTTCCCATCTGTGCCATGACAGCCCGCACAGGAGTTACTCAGCATCATTCCCTGAGTCACCTCTACGGCGCCGACCGGGTGAACACGCATTAAAAGTAGTAACGAAATCAGTAGAAAATGTATTGGAATCTGGATTCGCATAGCTACCTCCAGTAAATAGTCGATCAATTACAAGGCGTTGCAATAAGCAATGCCACTGTTGCAATTATCACCAGGCAAAAGGAACTTTATTTGATTTAGCTCAATTAATTACGAGTTAAAGAGCCAGGGGCACGAGATTAGAAGTTGCTTATATTAGCGGATACCGTGAACAGGAACCAATTAGTTGTGATTTTTATCCGGGCATAGACTGTTATCCAGTTAATAACCTGTTTGTTTGCATGGGAGATCTAACAATAAAATCCGTATAATTTTTTGGCCCAGCCACATTTAGTCATCGACACGATATTCAGTTTCATGCCCCATGGGTCTTAATGTCAGGAGGTTGCTATATGATTCACGTTAATAACGAAAGATTGCATCTGCCGCCGGTGAGTATTAACAAGGAGGTGAGATTAAACGAAATCCAGAACTGGAATTTGCAGAAATCTAAAGAAATCGCCAGAGAAGATGGTATCGAGATTGTTATTGATCATTTTGCGGTACTCACTTTTTTGCGCGCCTTCTATGTCAGGCATGGCTGGCCAAAAAGTCCCCATGAACTGACACAGGTTCTCGACAAAGCCTTTAAGCCACATGGTGGAAAAAAATATTTACAGCGGCTGTTTCCGGGTGGCCTTGTTGCACAGGTTACGCGCCTGGCAGGTTTGCCCACGCCATATTCAGCAAACAATTAAAGGGTTCGTTGCGATTTAATTCCTGCTAAGCCGAAGCCAGCTCCTTCAAACCATTGCCCAGTGCATTCAGGCCGCTTCTCAGCGCATCTTCGGAGCAGGCGTAGCCAAGCCTGATATGGCCGTCCATATTAAAATACTCGCCAGGATTGACCATGACACCGTGATCATCAAGCAACTTATGACAAAGTTCTATTGAAGATAGTTTTACCCTGTATCTCGGAAAGCACATGATGCCGCCGTGTGGCAGCACCCATTCCACGATATCCTGGTTGGCCTCCATCCATTTTCTAAGTACCTGGAAGTTGGACGTTGAAAGCTTATTAAATCGCTGCAAAAGGAGTTTTCTGGCGTTGCGCAGTGCGTAGGCATTCATCATCTCGCCTATATAGGAAGAAGAGCCATTAGTATGAGACTTGGCATGCTGGCACTCGGCTGCGATTTCTGGTGGTGCGATGATCCATCCGGTCCTCTGGCCTCCCAGGCCGTAAACTTTGGTCATGCTGCTGGTAATGATAACGTTAGCCAGTCCGAAGGCAGAAACCTGGGGGTCGGCAGCGCCGTCGAGAAAGATCTCATCGATCAGAACATAAATGCCTTTGGCCTGTGCAATCTCGGCGACCTTCTTAATCTCGAGTTCTCTGTCTGCCACCACCCCGGTAGGGTTGTTTGGGTTAGTGAGTACGATGAGTTTTGTCCTGTCGGTGATCAACGCCTCCAGTGCGTCAACATCCAGGCGAAATCCGTCCTCAAATCGTCTGAGCCACGGAACCCTTCGAGCCCCCATCATTTCAGGTGTTAGCCACAACGGCGGATAACCGGGCTGCTCTATGATGAATTCATCTTTTTTATTAAGGGTCGCCAGAAAGACGAGGAAATTGGCCTGGGTGCCACCTGAGGTTGTAACGATGTTATCGAACCCGCAGCCATATATTTCCATCAGAATCTGTTTGAATTCGTTAGCACCACGGGGGTCGCCCCGCCCAAGATCCAGTTCTGGTTCGAGATCGTAGTGTACGAGTTCGTCATACTCTCGCTTGGAAAGGCCTTTCATTTTGTTGAAGGCCAGAACGTGCTCGGCGCGTTCGTGGTTATTCTGCAGCCATTCGAAGAGTTCTATGCGTGGAATTTTCATGGAATAATATGAAAGGTCTCTCTAGCGCTAAATATCTTTAAGTCTGTTAATTATTACAGGGAGACTAACACCTTGAACCTGTCTATATTGAACCAATAAGCTTTAGATTGGTTAATTAAACACTTCTTTTTATCTTTTCCGGCACGCTGAATTAGCCGATATTAATCGGCCATTTGCTGTATAGTGAACGGGCTATTCTTTAGCTTTCCCTGGGCCGCTCTCTGGCCTTTCTTTGGCTTTCCATTAGTGAACCTTTCGCCTGGCTGTCGGATTTTTCAGGTTGTCTTTTCAGGTTGTCTTTTCAGGCTGTGTTTTCAGGCTGTTATGTCTTTAAGGGAAGATTATAGGGATTGAACGTCGGCTCACTGTTGGTCAGTGAGCTGTGCATTTGAAGTGCAGTTGATGCTTTGTTCGTGATGAATCGATGCATTGATAGTTGGCCATAATCGGGTGTTGATAGCGGTTAAGGTAATAGACATCCTTTCTACAGATATTTTTTTATGGGTGTACAGCACGATGAATGCTGGCGATTTACCCGACTTATATGTTCTAAATGAGCTGCATGTTTCCCCAGACAATAAAATTCTAAGGAGTATTTATTATTAATAATCATATAACGACTGCACTACTTTTAGCCGCTGGTACCGGATCCCGCCTGCACCCCTTAACCCTTGAAGCACCAAAATGTCTTACAGAAGTAAGCGGCGAACCCATTCTTGGACGGTTGATTGATAACCTTCGCTTGCAGGGCATTACTCGCCTGGTGGTGGTCACTGGTTACCTTGATCATTGTATTCAGGAATTTCTTGAACAAAACGCGGCTGATATGCAGCTTGATTACGTGTTTAACCCTGTATTCAACACAACCAACAATATCTATTCACTCTGGTTGGCAAGAAAGGTGATCGAAGAGCCATTTGTATTGGTAGAAAGTGACCTGGTTTTTGAAGAATCTATGTTAGCGCCGATGCTGATGCCTGACAAAATTGCGGTTTCAAACATCTTGCCATGGATGAATGGAACAGTCGTTGAGCTTAACGCTGACAAAAGCGTGAAAGCATTTCATGTTAGTCATAATGTTGATGATGCGCGCCAGTACAAAACTGTGAATATCTCCAGCTTTTCCCTACAGAGTTGGCATAAGGTAGTCGAGCGACTGGATAGATATATTGAAGACGGCCGTGTTAATGAATATTACGAAACCGTATTTGCTGCGATGGTAGCCGATGGCTCGCTTGAATTAGACGCAGTTTTCTTTGATGAAAACAAATGGTATGAAATTGATTGCATGAAAGACCTGGTCCAGGCAGAGTTGATGTTTCCTCGTGTTTCACAGTTTGGTCTGCCAGAAACTGTTCGCTTCGGACGGATAGCCAGCCGCACTCCAGCCAACACTCCTCACATTATCGCTTCAGTAGACAAATTAATGGTTCCGGATAATGTTGTTTCCATTAACAAGTTAGTGCCAGAGAAAAATTCATGACAGTTATGAACGACCCGGCAAACGACCCGGTAAATGACACGGTGGCAATACCACCTACAATCCTCTCTTTTGCCAACGATCTGGCGAACCTGTGTTCTCTCGCCGGGCTTTTATCTGCCGTACTGGCTATCTATTTTGCGATTGTCGGTAACTTTCCGGCTGCAATGATCGGACTGGTGTGGGCTGTATTCTTTGACTGGAGCGATGGCAATATCGCACGGCGTATGAAAGGCCGGACTGATAAGCAGAGGTTGTTCGGTGGCCAGCTTGACTCATTGATTGATATTGTCAGCTTTGGTGTTTGTCCTGCGGTGGTATTACTCAGTTACGGTGATTTTAGCCCCTGGTTTGTGCCGGGCGCTTTTATTATTGTAGCGGCGGGCGTGCTTCGATTAAGTTATTTCAATGTATATGGTTTAGTCGACAAATCAGTGTTTCAGGGTTTGGCCATTGATAATAACGGCATTTTCCTGGTTCTGCTTTTTGCTTTTGATGGTTTTATCACTGCGTCGGTTTTCACGGTGTTGCTTTATGTCCTGGTACTGGCATTGGCGACATTAAATGTAGCGACGATTAGCACTCCAAAACTTAGCGGTGGTGCCTGGTATTACGGCATTGTTACATACGCCCTCGTATCGACCTTGTTTTATGGCTGGAAATTACTGATGTAGGGTAAAAGGGGACGGAGGGATTATTGTTTGGGGGTCTAAGTATTGTGTGCCCGGGTTTCTTTGTTATGACCCGCAATATTTCGAAGCTTCCATTCTAAGCCTGCTTACTTCGTCTTTATATTGTTGCAGTGTGTACTTTGGCCCATATTTATTGCCGCCACATGATTTGGGATTTTTAATTCTGTAGCTCCTGTCATTACAAAAGAATATCTGGTGGCGATAGGATGCTTCAGTCAGATCTGCCAGTTTTGACCTTATACTTTTGCATTGGCCCGGGCTTCTCGTAGTTTTTGTCTTTTTGTCAGGGAAATAGACTCTTAATTTGGATTTTTCATTATCTTTCGCCTGTTTATAGGCCCTGCGAAGTATTGATAGTTCTTTGCTCAGTCGTCTTCGTTCAGAGGTGTTTGTTGACTCGTTGTATTTAGACTGAGTCGTTTCGATTTGATACTTCAGTTTGCTGCTGAGTAAAGGCTCTTTGTCATCGTTCAAGGAGGCTGATTTATTTATTTTGTCATTTTCTTCCTGTTGCTTTTTCGATTCATTTTCAATGTAGATATCTAGCTCGATTTCCAGGGTGCTGGCATCAATTTTTAGAATTTTTAGATCTTGAATAACACTCTTCGCGGTGATGAGCTTAATATCCGGTCGTCCTCTAATATTAAGAAATGATTTGTCTTTCTGGATAGTAATCTTTCCCTCTCGTTTTTGAGAGATAAAATCCACAACGTTTTGTTTGCCATGGGTTTCGAAGATTTTATTAACTATATCCTCATCATTCATTGCTGCACAAGTGAGTTGAGCATTAAAAATGAAAAAAATACAGGCAGCTATTTTTAATAATGATTGATGGCTAATTATTTCCATTAATAAGGGCTATGTTTTTGATGAATATTTACTGAGTATATGCTCAATAAAAGGGGCGGGTGTAACAGGGTTTAGAGTGCAATTGTATCTGAAATGATAAAAGGATAAAAGGATAAAGGGATAAAAGAGAGCGGAGGGAATATTTTTTTGACCAGTTAAAATTAATGAGCTCAGACTCGATTGGTATTTCGAGGCTATTTTTTAAGGTACTGCTCTCTGTTTTTATCTGTCAGGGCCTTCAGAAAACTGGTGATATCGCTGACCTGCTGATCTGACAATTCCTCGTCCAGTTGCAATTTCGCCATTTTGCGTATGGCTTCATCGAGTGTTTTAATTTTTCCGTCATGAAAATACGGGCTGGTTAAAGCCACGTTACGTAGTGGCGCCACCTTGAAAAACATGCGATCTGCATCGTCCCTGGTAAGTTCATAGATGCCCAGGTCGGCCTGGTTCTCGTAGGGGTTTTCTTTGCCCAGCGGTTCGTAGGTCTCGCCACCTAACAACTTTCCATCGTGACACGAGTCGCAATCCACCTCGAGAAAGGTTTCCAGACCGCGTTTTTCATTAACGGTTAAAGCGTTAGCGTTGCCCTTTAAAAAATCATCAAAACGGCTCGGCGTTATCAGGGTGCGCTCGAAGGCGGCTATGGCTTCAGCGATATTCTGGTAGCTGACAGCGGGTTTATCGCCGGGGAATGCGCGGGTAAAGGCCTCGCGGTAGTCATCTATCGCGCTAATTTTTTCTTCCACCGCCTTTTCGCCAGGCATGCCCATTTCGATCGGATTGAGAATGGGGCCCTTGGCCTGTTCAACAAGATCTTCAGCACGACCATCCCAGAACTGACTGTCCTGCCAGCCGGCATTCAGAACAGTTGGGCTATTGCGGGTACCCAGGTCGCCTTTTGCGCCCGGTGAAACAGGCAGGTTGTCCACACCTGCAAACCCGTTGTCCAGTTTGTGACAGGATGCGCAAGACTGACTGTCATTGACGGAAAGGCGTTTGTCAAAATAGAGCTTCTTGCCAAGGGCGATGCGCTGCGGCGTGTCATTTTCAGACCCTGGCATCGATCCTGGCAGTGGTGAGAAAAATCGGTTTGCGCGCCGCATCAGCATGTCGTCGCCAGCATAAATGCCGCTGGTCGACAGCAGTAGAATGGTAGCTATTGTCCAGGTGAGTGCTTTCATATCTGCTTTATATCAATTTACCGGAAAATAAAACAGGGGCCAGATACATTTATACCTTATTAACTCAGTTAACGAGTTAGATTATATTGGCCTAATTCAGCTTCGACGCGTTTTAGTAATACGGTCTCAGACTGTTTGTCCAGATTATTGAACTATAATTGTCGTAACATTATGTGTTAAATAATAGGTGTGTAACAGTGTCGATCGATAAAACGCTTTTTGAACGTCTTGGTGGGAGAGGGGTTTTTGTCAAAGTGCACAAAATTTTCTACGATAAATTGTTTGCCGATGAATGGTTGGGTAAGTACATGGAAGGCAAGATTCAAGATCTATTGGAGGATCAACAAACTGATTTCATGGTGTCAATAATGGGCGGGCCAAATCGTTTTGCCGGCAAAACGCCCAAGTGGGCACACTCTCACATGGTGATAACTGATGAACTCTTTAGTTTGCGTCATCAACTGCTTTCAGAGTCGATTAAGGAGGCGGGTGTTGGTGATGCTTTACGTGAAGAATGGCTGGCCGTTGATGACACTTTTAGGCGGGCCCTGGTGAAGTCTACAGAGGAAAAATGTGTCAAGGCCTACCCAACGCAACCTATTCTTAATTATCCAAAACCTTGAAATAATTTAGCAGGGTTATTCTACAATTTTTTTATTTCCTTCTGTCTCAATCATCATAAGTAATTAATAATTCATTAAATAATAGTAACATTATGGGTTTAGGACTTTTTTCCGGCCTCTCTTCGTGTTTCACGCTCACTTATTGATACAGATCAAGATTATCTCAAAGGGCTGGTCTTACGCTTTCAATGAGAAGATTGTAAATAATAGAAGAGATCTATATGTAATTAAGTATGAATCCTGTGTTCTTTATTATGGGTTCCTGGGTAAATATATTGAGAGACTTATTGGTAAGAGCCAGGTTAGTGTTCATAAAAATGACAGCATCCCGGAATGGCATTCTATTGATAAAAACATGACAACAGAGATTATGATATCAGTGCCTGATAACTAAAAGGCAATCATATTGAAGGAGAAACGAAATTTACGGGGAGGGCGTGAACCAGTTCCCCAATTTAATTGACTTGAGACGGAGGAGAGACATGGCTAAACAAGATAAGCCGACTGAGGGAGATACCGTTCCATGCGAGGTCTGCCTGAAAGAAGTGCCTGTATCCGAGGCAAAAGTTGATGAGGCTGCAGATTACGTTCGTCATTTCTGTGGTCTGGATTGTTATGCAAAGTGGAGGGAGAAAGAGCAAAATAAAAAGGAATAACTTCTCCGCATGATCAATGGACAGAGTCGACAGACTTAAGCTCGATTTCTGCATTGAAGAAAAACTACGAGGAAGGCTCATGACAACTCGAATTGTTATAAATGGGAAGGAGGTTACTAATCCTGTCGCAAAGGCGGGGCTGATATTTGGATTTGTTTTTATTATGTTTCTACTGTCAGTTGTAATCATATTTGTGCTTCTACCTCTGGTTGGTATCGTCATGACTTTGTCGGTTAGTTTTGTTGTGATATTTATGGCGACCATAATCGCAGGTATAACTGCGTTAGTCTTAAGCACTACGGTGTTTAGCTGGTTATTTGGCCCAACAGATTTTAGAATCGAAAAGACTCACAGAAGAAATTATTAAAAAATACCAGGCCTGGTTAAAGCGGCCGGGGTGGTGATTTGGCTACTTTTGTTTGAAAATCACGTAATTAAAGGTTTATGATGACGAATGAATTAAAGGAGAAAGTTATTCAGTGTCCTTATTGTGGTGAGGATGTTGGTGTATTGATAGATTGCTCGGTTCCGCAACAAAATTATATTGAGGATTGCCAGGTTTGCTGCCGCCCCATTAACTTCGATGTGACAGTTTCGTTCGATGTCAGTGTGGATGTTTTTGTTACAAATGAAAATGAATAATAATTGAAGTAAATTATTAAATTAAAGAGACTGGGCCTCCTTTATTTCCTTTCGTTTTAGTCAAGAAAAATGCCATAATCACCCTCCGTTACAGGTCTGATATTTATTTTTTATTACATGTGGTTACTATGAAAGCAAATGAACTAAAACGAAGCAGTGTTTTTAAAGTCGACGGCAAGAATATCATCGTCAAAAAAATCTTTGTGCAATCCCCATCGTCACGCAGCGGCAGTACGCTCTATAAGGTTAGCGGCCAGGAAATTGGTACGCAGCAAAAATTCGAGCGTAGTTTCAAGGGGGATGAGGTGGTTGAAGATATCGAAATGAATCGTCATGCCATCCAGCTATTATTTCGCGATGCCGACGGCTGCACCTTCATGGACACCGAGAGTTACGAACAGTACACCCTGCCCGATGACAGCATCGAAGAAGAGTTGCCTTTTTTGTCAGAAGGCCTGGAAGGCGTTAAGGCGCTAATCTCAGAGGGGCAAATACTCGGTATCGAGTTACCTGCTACGGTCATACTGGAGATTACCGAGTGCTCACCCAGTATGAAGGCCGCTTCCTCCTCGGCGCGCACCAAACCTGCCACCCTGACTACTGGCCTGGTCGTGCAGGTACCTGAATATTTGGCCGTAGGTGAAAAAATAAAGGTGAACACAGAGACCCGCGAGTATATGTCCAGGGCCTAAAAATCAAGGGTCCCTTCTCCCGTGTCCGGATCAGTTATGTTGCGCCGCAGGAACAAATATTATTGGTGACAAACAATCAGACTGGGTGTATATGGTGCGACTAATATAGTCAATTACAGGTATGCCATTTTGGATGCATCGCGTCTAGAAAAGATCGTCAAATATGATGCCGTACTGGTCGATATCGTTCAGCCGATTAAAATTCTCAGTGCGCTATCCTGGCCGGTCGAGGCCGAGGCAATCTTTCTCGGCGCCTGGCGTTCCGGTAAGCCAAAGTTACCTGTTGTCCAGCTCAAGCCGCAGAATTTTAGCGTAGAGATTGAGGCCCTGGAGGCGATCCAGTCTAAATGCGACCGTGTCCACCCCCTCGATAACCTGATCTATAAAACCGCACGAAGTTATATCTCTGCTGCACGTATGCTGGGCGCCATTGGCACGCCAGATTTCAGCCGGTATTCCATTGAGCTCTACGGCAAACCGAACGACATTTATCCGACACAGAACTGGACAGCGCTGGACGCGGCAGATTTTTTTCTTAACAAAACAGATGAGCTGTTAGGTGGTTATGTGGTGCCACCGACCGTTTCCGATATCCCGGTTGAAGTCTTTGCGGTTCGCCTGCAGAAAGAGATTGATAAATTTTTTGTTGACGACAAGGTTGAGGTCATCATTGATCCGGCATTGCCATCTAAAGCCATTGCGGGGGCCAGTCGCATCCGTTTGCGCGCCGGTGCGCTTTATTCCGAGCTGGATCTTGATCAGTTACTGGAGCATGAAGCGCATGTTCATGCTGCAACCATGCACAATGGCAGGCGGCAGGCAAACCTGGGTTTGTTATCGTTGGCGTCACCCCGTACTACCCGCACACAGGAAGGTATTGCGGTCATGGCTGAGTTGATGACGCTCTCGCTTGATATTGTGCGCCTGCGCCGAATTGCCCTGCGCATCAAGGCCATTGCAATGGCGCTATCCGGTGCTGATTTTATCGAGGTGTTTACCAGTTTTCTTGAGGCCGGGCAGAGCGAAGAAGAGAGTTACCAGTCGACCGTACGCTGTTTTCGTGGCGGAGATGTCAGAGGCAAAATCGTCTTCACCAAGGATACGGTTTACCTTAAGGGCTTGATGGAGATACAGGCGTTTCTCGCTGTGGCGATACATGAGAATCGTCCAGAACTGGTTAATGCATTATTTGCAGGCCGGCTTAGCATCGGCGATGTTATTGAGCTTGCGCCATATTTTGAGAGTGGATTTCTAGTTGGCCCGCACTACATGCCGCACTGGGCAAACGATTTGCGTACCCTGGCATCGGCACTGGCATGTAATGCATTTTTTACACGTGTGGATCTGACCCATGTGAAACTGGAGAATTTTATTATGCTGGAAGAGGCTACTGCTACCGGCGGGGTGTGAGGGACAAAAACAGGTGCCATGGATATTCCGGGGCCATTATAGGGCGCAATGTAGGCTCGAGTGGAAAATATCTCGCTTTTAGGGGCCGGCGACAAATAATAAGTGCGCCCGACTCTGATAGAATACGTCACTAGCTTACCTGGTTAAAGGGGCCTGTACCCTTTAACTGAAAGTATCTAAGTTTTTCGAGTAATTCATCCATCATTGGATAGCATAAATATAGCTACTAAGGCGTTGTTGTCGGTTGCATTGCTGCTGCGCTTCAAATAGTCGCTTTGAGCGGCGCTAGAGTTAACAAAAACACATTGAGTATTTGAATGAAATTAGAAGCAGTCTTTCCCTTTCTTGCCTGGTTTAGATTGGTCACCAAGGATTCCATGAAAGCAGATTTCATGGCCGGTCTGACCGGGGCTGTTATCGTGCTGCCTCAAGGGATTGCCTTTGCCACTATCGCGGGCCTGCCTCCTGAATATGGCCTGTATACGGCCATGGTGACACCTATACTGGCTGCTTTATTCGGGTCGTCGCGACACCTTGTATCAGGCCCCACCACGGCTATTTCCATTGTTGTATTTTCTGCAGTCAGTCACCACGCGGAAGTGGGTACGCCTGAGTTTGTAACCCTGGCACTGACGCTTACGTTTCTTGCCGGTGTCTATCAATTCGCTTTTGGTATAGCGCGCCTTGGTGCATTGGTAAATTTTGTCTCGCACACGGTGGTTATCGGGTTTACTGCCGGTGCGGCTATCCTGATCGCAACCAGTCAGATGACGCATATTACCGGTATCGCCGTGCCCAAGGGTGAGTCTTTTCTGCACACCTGGCTAGATTTGTTTCAGAGCCTGGGCGATATCAACATGTATATCATGTTGATAGGTGTGCTGACATTATTTAGCACCATAATTTCAAAAAAGCTTGCGCCAAAGTTGCCAAGCCTGTTGGTCGGTATGGTTGTTGGTAGCGTGCTAGCTGTTTTTCTAAAGAATTACACGGATAGTATTAAGCTGGTAGGTGAAATACCCGCACACCTGCCGCCGTTATCAATGCCGGAATTTTCTTTGCAGACGATTAGAATGCTGGCGCCGGAAGCATTTGCGGTAGCGCTTTTGGGTTTGATCGAGGCGGTATCGATTAGTCGAGCAGTCGCGACAAAATCGCATCAAAGAATCAATGCCAACCAGGAATTCATCGGTCAGGGCGTCTCCAATATGTTCGGCAGTTTCTTTTCAAGCTATGCAGGCTCTGGTTCATTTACACGCTCTGGTCTTAATTACGCATCCGGCGCAAAGACACCGCTCTCGGCTATTTTCTCGGCGATTTTACTCATGCTTATTGTGCTGCTGATTGCGCCATTGACTGCCTATCTGCCCATTGCGGCGATGGGGGGTATTATTTTGCTTGTTGCTTATAACTTGATAGATTTTGAGCACATTCACCAGACGTTAACTTTTAGTAAAACAGAGTCAGCTATTTTGCTGACAACATTTTTTGCTACCTTGTTCCTCGAGTTAGAGTTTGCTATTTATCTTGGTGTGCTTTTGTCACTAATTTTGTTTTTGGCAAAAACATCAAACCCGCATATTCCTGTATTGTCATTTGACTCTTCACCTGATAATCCGAAAAGAAAATTAATCAATGTAGAGAACATGCCGATTAAGCAATGCCCTCAATTGAAGATTATCAGGATTGATATGTCTATATATTTCGGTTCAATTAACCATATTCAGAAGAAGATCGCCAAAATAGTAGACAATGAAAATGTCTATCATATTTTAATAAAGGCGTCGGGCATAAATTTTATAGATCTCGCAGGTGCTGAAGCGCTGGTTACCGAGAATAATCGTTTGAAAGAAAAAAATGGCGGCCTGTATTTTTATGGATTGAAGCCATCGGTGTATGAGTTTGCGGCAAAATCATGTTTTATTAGTAAAATAGGTAACGGCCGTTTTTTCGACAACAAAACACAGGCATTTCGTGATATTTATCGCCGCTTAGACAAGTCTATTTGTTCGGGATGCCAGATGAAAATTTTCAGAGAATGCCAATAATAAATGGTGATAGTTGGATTTATTGCTTAACCGTTGATCAGGTTTAAAGTTCTCCTTGCCCCTGATGAGTTTTATTTTATAAAAAGACCATGTATGCTTGCGTCTCCAGCGAGCGTTATCGAAAACAAATTTAAGGTTTTAAAAATGTTAATTGCTATTTTATCCCGCAACAAAAAACTCTACTCGACACGACGCCTGGTTGAGGCCTGTCAGAAACGTGGCCATGAAGCGATAGTGGTGGATGCGCTGCGCACTTATATGGATATTGCCTCGAGCAAACCTGAGGCGCATTTTAAGGGTGAACCGCTTCCTTACCTGGATGCCGTTATTCCCCGAATCGGTGCATCGATAACCTTCTATGGCACTGCCGTGCTAAGACAATTTGAAATGATGGGGTCATTTCCTCTTAATGAATCGGTGGCTATCAGTCGTTCACGTGACAAGCTTCGTTCCCTGCAGTTGCTTTCTCGCAAAGGTGTCGGTATGCCGAATACCGGTTTTGCCAATAATCCAGATGATATTCAGGATTTATTGGCGATGGTGGGTGGCGCTCCACTGGTTGTTAAATTGCTGGAAGGTACCCAGGGAATCGGTGTGGTACTGGCCGAAACAAAAAAGGCTGCCGAGAGTGTTGTCGAGGCTTTCATGGGACTGAAGGTCAATATTATGGTGCAGGAATACATAAAGGAAGCCGGTGGTGCTGATATTCGCTGCCTGGTAATCGGTGACAAAGTGGTAGCGTCGATGAAAAGGCAGGCGCAGGCGGGTGAGTTCCGTTCAAACCTGCATCGTGGTGGCTCTGCCTCGCTGGTAAAAATCACGCCCGATGAAAGGGCTACTGCCATTAAGGCGGCAAAGGTAATGGGGCTTAATGTTGCCGGTGTCGATATTCTACGTTCCAGTCGAGGTCCACTGGTGATGGAGGTTAATTCCTCACCTGGACTTCAAGGTATAGAAGTGGCCACGGGTAAGGATGTTGCGGGCATGATCATCGAGTTTATTGAGAAAAATGCAAAGCCGCATAAAACACGTACAAAAGGCAAAGGCTAGCGGATTATGCTTAACAAGCAATGAACAACAAGCCTCTTGTTATAAACGGCATTACAGCCAGCCCAGGTACTCGCACTACCATTGATTTACCTGCCGGGCGTTTGTATACGCATGCACCAATGACCATTCCTGTTCATGTTGTTAGTGGCAAAAAAGCCGGCGCCTGTCTGTTTTTGAGTGCAGCTATTCATGGCGATGAGATTAACGGCGTTGAAATTATTCGTCGTTTACTTAAACTTCCCGTGCTTAAAAAACTGAGCGGTACGATCATTGCTATACCCATGGTTAATATTCATGGTCTGATTAATCATTCGCGTTACCTGCCCGATCGGCGTGATCTAAATCGAACTTTTCCGGGATCAGAAACAGGTTCGCTTGCGGCGAGACTGGCTAATCTGTTTATGACGGAGATCGTTGAAAAGAGCACGCATGGTATAGATATTCATACCGGGGCAATACATCGCAGCAACTTGCCCCAGATACGCGCCAACCTGGAAGATGAGGAGACTGAAAGACTGGCGATTGCATTTGATGTGCCTGTCATTATTTCATCGAATCTGCGTGATGGCTCGTTGAGGGAGTCCGCTGCCGAGTGTGGCATCCCTATGCTATTGTATGAGGCAGGCGAGGCATTGCGTTTTGATGAGGTTTCAATTCGCGCTGGCGTTAAAGGTATAACAAATGTCATGCGTGCTCTGGAGATGATACCGCCCAGCCGCAGTACCTCTAAAAAACACATTGAACCCGTGGTGGCCCGTTCCAGTTCATGGGTGCGCGCGCCTGATACTGGTATCCTCAGGGCCATGGTTCCATTGGGCGCGCGGGTGAAGAAGGGTGCTCTGTTGGGAGTCGTGGGCGATCCTTTTGGCGAAGCCGAGATTAATGTTACAACGCCGTTTAGCGGCATCGTTATCGGTAGAACTAACTTGCCCCTGGTCAATGAGGGTGATGCCTTGTATCACATCGCACGCTTTGAGGACATTCAGGAAATTGAGGCCAAGGTCGACGATTTTCAGGAAGAGCATTTGCCTGAACTGATGCCATTTCCAAATCCGGAAAGTCCGATTACATAATTAAAAAGAACTATAGGGGGCGGAGGAGTTTGTGTGGCCGGTTTTACTGGTTGCGAAAAGTCCCCGTCTCCTTTTTTTGCCCCGTTTTTTTTCTGTATTTTTTGTTCTTTTTATCACTAACTTGATACATACTTCAGGGTAATCGGTTCTGATATAAACTGCATGAGGTCGTTCAGATGGCGGAAACTGCAATTTTAATGGTAGGCGAGCAACGAATAGAGTTGCCTGTTATCCAGGGCGCTGAAGGTGATAAGGCTATCGATATTTCGGGATTGCTGGCAAAGACCGGCCTGACAAGTTACGACCCGGCGTTAGTTAATACGGCCATCTGTAAAAGTTCTATTACCTACATTGATGGTGAAAAAGGTATTCTTCGTTACCGTGGTGTCCCTGTCGAAGATTTCACTACGCAGTCAAAGCCCAATTTTGTAGAGGTGGCCTGGTTGCTGATATTTGGTAGACTGCCGACAGACACTGAGCTGAATGATTTTCGTGACCAGTTAACGTCACATGAATTGTTGCACGAAGATGTAAAAGACCAGTTTCAGCATATTCCCGCAGATGCGCCGCCAATGGCAATTTTATCAGCGACGTTGAATCATCTTGCCTGCGTGCACAAAGAGTATCTTGTCGTTGATAATTCAGACAGGCTGATTGAAATTGTAGCGAGCCTTATTAGCCAGATACGTACCATTGCTGCGTTTTCCTACAGGCGCTCAAAGGGTTTGCCCTATATATACCCCGATCCGAATCACCGTTACTGTGCCAATTTCCTGCACATGATGTTTTCATTGCCCTATCAACAATATACGGTGACGCCTGAGATTGAGGATGCATTGAACTTGATGTTTATACTGCATGCCGATCATGAGCAAAATTGCAGTACCTCTGCTGTGCGCACTGTTGGTTCGGCGGGGGCAAACCTGTTTGCATCGTGCGCTGCCGGGGTCTCTGCTTTATGGGGGCCATTGCACGGTGGCGCAAACGTGGAAGTGATGCAGATGCTGGAGCGTATACACCAGGGCGGTTTGTCGCCCGAACAGTGTGTGCGTGATGCCAAGGACAAGAGCAATCCATTTCGTTTATTTGGTTTCGGCCATCGTGTTTACAAGAACTTCGATCCACGGGCGAAGATATTGAAAGAGGCCTGTGACAGGGTGTTGCGCAATATCGACAGGGATGATCCGTTGCTGGATATAGCGCGGCAACTGGAGACGTTGGCGCTGAATGATGAGTATTTCATCAAGCGCCAGCTTTATCCAAATGTCGATTTTTATAGTGGCATATTATTGCACGCAATTGGTATTCCGACAGATATGTTTACGGTTTGTTTTGCGATTGGGCGCCTGCCGGGGTGGATTGCGCAGTGGAAGGAGCAGGATGAAGACAACACCAGCAGGATTATAAGACCGCGTCAGGTTTATACAGGTAACGTTAAGACGAAGTATGTGCCAATTGAAGACAGGTAAATCTGTATAAATAAGAATAAAAGTTTGGATAAACTCTACCCGCTTTCTTTAATGATGGCAGTAGACGACGATCATTGTTCTGATATGCTTCATTGATGTTGGCGGGATGGTGTTGCAATACTGCTAAAGTCATTCGCGGATTTCACAAGCACGTTAAACTCCCCTTCTATTGAATGCAGTATGAAATTTCTATTTTTCAACAGGCCTGTCATTTTTTCTGATGCGGGAGAACAGCGTGCATAGATATCTGTATGCTGATGGCGATCGAGCACATCGTCAAGAATTGTTCGACCATGACCCTGGCCCTGGTATTTTTTTTCAACCGAGAGTGCGTATATTTCGATGCTGTTACTGTTCAGGAAGGCTTCACTCATAATTAGTGTAGCAATGCGTTTATTTCGAAACTTAAAAACAGAAGCTACGGCGTGTCTTTGATCAAGCAATATTTGTCTGGCAACAACGCATTGTATTTCCTTTTTCATCCACCCGACCATTTCGGGATTTTCTGCATCAAATGAATAGTGGCCTTTTCTGGCGCCATACAGCATGCAGCTATAGATAAAATTCAGGTCTGTTATGTTGGCTGTGCTTTCTACTAGTGACATGGCATGAGCATCATTTTCTGACGGCTCATGCTAGTAAAGGTATATAACTGAGTCTATCGATATAAAGTGATCGTGACAATCGGGTTTTTAGATCAAGAAAAGATGATTGGACAACTCTAAGGAATAAGAGGAATGGGTTTCAATCAGGCACGACTGCCTGCCATTTTTTATTAATTACGTATTAAGTATCGATCTTATTTTTATCTTGCCAGTTTGTAACCGTTAACACGCGCTGAGGAAAGGGTATCTCAATGCCCTCGCGTCTAAAGGCGGCAATGATGGCGTAATTGAATTCACTAATAACGTTAAGTCGCTGATCAACGTCGCGAATAAAGCAGCGTAATTCGAAGTCCAGCGAGCTTTCGCCGAATCCGCGGAACAGTACTTTCGGTGATGCTATCTGCGAGTTATCGTTCATAACCAGTGGATGGTTTGCTGCAATATCCAGTAATATATCGCGTACTTTTTCAACGTCTGAATCGTAGCCAACACCGATGGGAATTCGAACTCGACCATAAGGGTCTCGTAGCATCCAGTTGGTGACTTTTGCGGTGATAAGTTCCGAATTGGGCACGATTACATCGGCCCTGTCGAAGGTTTCAATCTGGGTGGAGCGAATGTTAATGGCTTTAACATAACCTTCCGTTTCACCGGTGACTATCCAGTCGCCGCGCCGAATAGGGCGTTCAAATAAAAGTATCAGGCCTGAAATGAAGTTGTTAACAATATTCTGCAGACCAAAGCCAATACCAACGGAGAGTGCACCGGCGATGATGGCTATGTTTTGCATTTGCACACCGGTAATTGAAAGAGCAATCAGAATGGCTGCGGCCACCCCCGCATAACCCACGAGTGATGAAACTGCCTCGCAGGCACCACGATCGAGCCGTGTGTATTTTAGGACTTGGGGCAGAGTATGATTTTTAATATAGCGAGTGAGGTTTAGAGTGACAGCAAATGCGAGTATGCCACTACCTAGCAGAGCGGGGGTAACATTGAGTGAGCCGATTTGAAAGCCTTCGTTAAAATAAGTAGTGATTATAGCCAACCAGGGATCATCCAGTTTCCATATGTTTAAAGCTAAAATCGCGAACCCACCCCATAAGCTCATGAATATGATGATGCGGATCCAGATTAGACCTGGAACCAGTGCGCCAGCTTTCAGCCCTACGCGCTGGCGGAATTTTTTCTCCCAGTCCAGCCGACCAGTATCCAGTCCGTCGCACAGGTCTTTTAAAAATCGATAAGCCAGTATGGTTAGTGCCAGGCTGATAGATGTAGCGAGTACACCACCGAGCACAAAGAAAGAAAGGTTACGATAACCGGTTAGCTCAGCCAGAAGGCTGCTCACTAACACCATGCTTAAGAGTATGCGTGGTCCCCGTGACATAATCGCCCAGGAAAACAATCGCACCAGCCACAAAATGGCGACTAAATTAATAATGAGAAAAACACTATAGATACTGCGACACAGGTAATAAAACGGCTCACTTAAACTGGCTTTAAATTCACCTGTAAATAAAAAGAAACCCACCAACCCCAAGGTCAACAGGATTTTCAGCTGTTGCGCAAAACGTTTTGATAATGTCTCGGGTTTAACAAGATAAAGCGGAGCCGGTTCTGCCGGGTTAAGTAGTATATTAATAGTGGTAAACAGGAACAGGTAAATTGCCAGCATATAGCTGGCCTTGGTTACAAAAGGTAACGGGCTAAGCGGCAGCGCGATGCTCAACAAAGCAGCGATGATGGCTACCGGCAGCAATACAGGGAGTGACGGTGCCAGGCTGGTGCGCACGGCGAGTGTGAAAGCGGAAACACTGTCTTTGGGCGTGGCGGAACGGGCTGCGGATGTACGCAAGATACGTTCAAAATATATGCCAGCGCCTGCACCGGCAATCGTAAAAAACAGGAGCCAGATAAGTTGCTGAGTGCTAAGTAACTTGAGGTTGTACTGTGCGCGTAAAAACTCCACGCTGTCATGCCAGCCAGCTGCCGGGGCTTTTATATTCTCAGACAGGACTTTGAGGATATGCGGGGTGCGGGCAGACAATTGTTGCGCCAGAATAGCTTGTTGTAGTTGATTAATGTTTTGAATTAAATCATGGCTCTGTAGCAGCAGTAGTTTGCAGCTGGAGAGCTGCTTATCCAGGTCTTTTTGCAGGTTGGTTAAACTGTGTCTTTTTTTACTAACGGCTGCCGGTTCCTTTGAGCTGATCGTGCCCAGGGTTTCGAGGTCTTCATTGGTTTTGAGCAGCTGTGCTTCGGCGTCGACAATACATTGCTGTGCCTGGTCCTTGATCTGGATGATCTCTTTTAGGGGTTCGGAAAGAGCAGCTACTGTGGTGTTTTCAGGTGTGATACGTTTAAGGTGGGTTTCCTGCTTTTTAATGGTATCAATCGCCTGCGTGAGCCAGGCATCGTCCTGGGTCTGCTCAGCATTCGCCAGGGCCAGGCCGGCAAGATTTATTAGTGTATAAAGAAGCAGCCTGCTCAGGACTGAAGAGGTTTGAACGAATAGACGATGCTTCTGGGCCATGGAGTGACGCCTGATGTGAGAGTCAGTGTTTAAAGCACATTTTCATGAAAATATATCGTATCACGTATCTATGGTATTTCGTTGTACGACAGATAAAGTTGATATTAATCAATAGATGCTGATAAGTGAAGCAGCGTGCTGGCCACTCAGGTCGCCAGATACAAGGGCAGTATCATTGCATGCTGGATTATATTACTGAAAAGTAATCGACGTTAGGTTTCGCTTTTTTTTGTTATTTACCGGCTCTTACTAACCCGCCAAGCCCTGCTTTATCCAGCGAACTGTTTAGTAATGCGCGTATATCCGAGACATTTTCCATGGTTAATGATTGACTCGCCAGTTGCTGCGCCACTTTTTTTGTAAAAGAACGAATAGTCCATTTCACTCTTAATAGGCTGCCGGCGCTCATGCTCAAGCTATCGACACCAATACCAATAAGCATCAAGGCTGAAGCGGGGTCGCCAGCCATTTCACCACAAACGCTGACGGTTTTATTGTGCTTGTGGGCGATATTCACAATGTGTTGAATAGAGCTCAAAACAGATGGGTGCAGGCAATTATAAAGTCCGGCTACCTGTTTGTTATTTCTATCTACCGCCAGTAAATATTGTGTTAAGTCATTACTGCCTACGGAAAAAAAATCAACGCGTTTAACAAATGCCGTCATTTGGTAAACAGCGGAGGGCACTTCGATCATTATGCCGATCGGCGGGTAGGGTATGTCGTTACCCTCGTTGATCAACTCGTCGTGTGCCTTTTTAATCAATTCGAGCGCATGATCGATT
>Ga0224506_10001019_pt1 | contig 20661 bp, 18 predicted proteins | sample SF_Jan12_sed_USG_2_FD_169108 | JGI IMG/M metagenome (GOLD analysis project Ga0224506, IMG submission 169108) | Sediment microbial communities from San Francisco Bay, California, United States - SF_Jan12_sed_USGS_8_1 | ecosystem: Environmental > Aquatic > Marine > Sediment | place: USA... | reverse complement strand
CAGATCGCAGTGAACACTGCCTACAATTCGAAGCTGGAGAGGTGACAGAGCTGGCCGAATGTACCGGTCTTGAAAACCGGCGAAGGGAAACCTTCCGAGGGTTCGAATCCCTCCCTCTCCGCCATATTTTTTCCGGTAAGGTATTGATCTTACCGGAAAAATTCTTTTTCCATTTCTGGTATGTGACCATCTTGTGACTTGTCTGAAATCCACTTTCGGATTTTCTTACGCTCTGATGAGCTGACTATAGTCCAGCTAGCATATACGTCTTCTAACATCTTGTAGTTTGAATGTCCCATTCTTTGTTTCAACCATTCCAGTGACATTCCTGCACTGAGCATAATGCTAGCGTATGTATGTCGAGTACTATAAGAGCTTCGATGAGAAATGTTATTGTCTTTAAGGGCATTGTTCCATGGCTTGGAAATTTTATCGTTTCTCCACGGTAAATTTTTGTGAGATTTATTAGATGGATCTAAAAATACCCACTCGGAACCATAATTTAATTTTTTTTGTGCAAGTAGAGCTTCAAATGCTGGCTGTATTAACTCGAGATTTCGGTCTCTATTTGGATTTTTAACTGGCCTGATTTTATCTTTAACCCACATACGATTAATAGTAATAAAAGCGTCTTCTAAATTTACGTCATCCCACTTTAATCCAAGTTGTTCACCTGTTGACAAGCCAGTCCATAAAGCAAACTGATAGTAATTAAAGTGATCTTGATTTGATCTCATACTAGAAAGAACAGCATCAACTTGATCAATATTCAAAGGGGGAACTTTCTTCTTCTGAACTTTAAGATTTTTAACACGCTCCATGATATTGAATTCAATCAATTCATCAATAAATGCCAATATAAATGATTGTCTTAAAGGAATCATTATGTTGTTAATTGTTTTATTAGAGAACTTCTCGTTTAATTTTTCTTGTAAACTTCGTACATCCTTTGCTTTTAAATCGTTTATCCTAAAGTTGCCAATTAATGGTTTAAGGTGGTTGTTGATGTATCTCTTATATTCTTCAGGATAGTAGTCACTAGACTTAACAAGTTTTTCAAACCAAATATCAAGCAATTTCGAGACGGTGATTTTTGAAGAAAATTGTTCACCAAAATCCTGAAGAATTTTACTATCATCAAAGTACTCGTCGATCTTAAGTTTACCAAGCGTAATATCACGTCTAATTGATTCTTTAATCGATACTGCAAGTTTCATATTAGATGCTGTAGGTCTTAGCTTAAGGGAAGGGCGAAACCTTCGACCTCTATATCGTATTTCAATTTCTATGCTATTTCCTCTGGCTCTTACACCAGGATAAGGATTTATTAGTACCACTAGTATCCTCCTGTTATCCAGCTTTGAATTGCCTGGATATTAATTAATATTCTACCGTCAGGAGCTTTAACCCAATGCTTTCCTTGTTTCCAAATACCTTTGCCTTTTTTGTTTTCTATAGCTTTTCTTGTGTAACCTGAAAGTTCCACGCATTTTTTAATAGTTACCCATTCCATAATGGCCTCCTAAAGTTATTTCTATCCTTTATTTGAGACAAAGTAGTCTCATTAGTGGGTTGATTAATCACTTTCAGAGGTTTTTAGATCGAGTATTCCCCTGTAGTGTTTATTTCAAACTCCACATACATTTTTAGGTTGATTTATTTGGTGATAACTATCAGAATATACTTTAGCTTTTAAGTGCATTGGCATACATCTCTGCAAAGATGGATAGTAATCCCAATAAAAATATTTACTAAGTCATAGATTGTCTCCTTATTAAAGATTGAATTTAAAAAGTAACTCCACTTTTTTTATACCATACCTCATGTCTACTTCCACAGTCTGGTAAAATGTCACAAGTTGTGAAAGTATTTTCATATTTTTTTAGAATATATATTTTTTCGATTTTCTCTCACTATCTTTATTGTTTTAACTACTTATTTATAGAAAACATGAAGAGCATTCGAAGAAGCTGAACACGATGCTTTTTATATTCAGTGGTTACAATGTCATGTTTATTTCCTACTTACGTCGTAGTTACTTCCATGTTGAGACTGAATGTGTGCACATATATCTCTATTGTGGTCGTTATTCGTAAAGGAATGAGTTGAATGTATCCAGCTTGTTATGCAACCGATGAATCAATTGCTCAATCATGTGGTCAGGCTTTTCAACTTCTAGTAGATCATCCTGGTCTTCTACCCAGTGGCCTAAAGCTTCAATGTTTGAGCTTTCACTTCCGTCACCCAGCACGTGGACCAATGCATCTCCTTGTGGTAATTGTGCTAGCAGGTTGATTGAGTTTGCTATTTGTTGTGTCTTACGATTTGGCATATTCATATCTCCTTCCCTAGTAGGGATGCTTTAATTTCATTGGTCAGTATAATCATATGTGATCAATACGACTCACATATGATTATATAAATTCATAGCTGATCGGTCAAGGCTTGTTTTGCTCATATATGATTAAAAATGCTATCATGTGATGAATCTGAGCAATGAGGTTCAGGAGAGAGAAATGATCAGAGTCCTATTAAAAAAGCTGTTAGACGATAAAGTCTTTAAACAAAAAGAACGCATTACCTTGAATGACGTGGCCAAAGATACCGGTATTTCAAGGGCTACCTTAAACCGAGTTGCCAATACGCCAGGCTACAACACCAATACAGATACAATTAATGCTTTGTGTGAGTATTTTGAGTGCACTCCATGTGAGCTAATGGAATATGTAGCTGCAGAAGAAACAAAAAATAAGAAATAACGGATACATATGAGTCACCAAAAACTTACACTTTCTAAACTTGAGTCACTGCTACTCAAAGCTTGCGATATCCTTCGAGGCAAGATGGATGCCTCTGAATTTAAAGAATACATCTTCGGTATGTTGTTCCTTAAGCGCATGTCTGATCAGTTTGATACCGAACAACAGCAGCTTAAAGCTGAATACATTAAAAGCGGTTTAGATGAAGCAGCCATTTCAGCTCAATTAGCAAAGCCCAATAAATACAGCTTCTTTGTACCCGAACGTGCACACTGGAGTTCACTACGCCACATAAAGTCGGATATCGGTTCGGGTTTGAACAAAGCTCTATCTAAACTGGAAGAAGCCAATATCAAACGCGGTATGGAGGATGTACTCAAACACATCAACTTCAACCGAAAGGTCGGCAAAAAGCCGATGTCTGATGCAACGCTGATTGAATTCATTCAACACTTTGATGAAATTCCATTGGCTAATGGTGACTTTGAATTCCCTGATTTACTCGGGGCAGCGTATGAATACCTAATCAAATATTTTGCAGATACCGCAGGTAAAAAAGGTGGTGAATTCTATACACCATCGGAAGTGGTGCGTTTACTGGTTGAGATAATCGAACCGGCTGAAGGTATGGAAGTCTATGATCCCACTTGTGGTTCTGGCGGTATGCTCATCCAAAGCCAACAATATATTGAAGAGGTTGGAGGTAGCTCACGAAACCTTCACCTTCATGGTCAGGAAGACAATGGCGGCACCTGGTCAATTTGCAAAATGAATATGATTCTGCACAGCATAGGTGGTGCAGATATTCGTAATGAAGATACATTGTATAGTCCACAACATCTTACAGATGAGGGTGAGCTTCGTACCTTTGACCGAGTAATTGCCAATCCACCGTTTTCACAAAACTACAGTAAGGTCGGCATGATGTTGCCTGATCGCTTCCACACCTTTATGCCAGAAAGCGGCAAGAAAGCCGATCTCATGTTTGTACAGCACATGGTGGCATCATTAAAAGCTAACGGCAAGATGGCAGTTGTCATGCCGCATGGTGTGCTATTTCGTTCAGGTGAAGAGCGCACCTGTCGTCGTCACTTTATAGAAAATGGTATTCTGGAAGCTGTTATTGGTTTACCTCAAGGGCTTTTTTACGGTACCGGTATTCCAGCTTGTGTACTGGTTATCAATAAAGCTGATAGCGCTAAACGTAATTCTGTTTTATTTATAAATGCTGATCGAGAATTTAAAGAGAACAAAAATCAAAACAGCTTACGTCCTGAAGACATAGAAAAAATTACTCATGTTTTCCATCAGAGTCAGGAAGTTTCTAAGTACAGCCGACTGGTTAGTAAGGAAGAGCTTGAGCAGGAAGAATACAATCTTAATATCCGACGTTACGTAGATAACAACCCACCACCAGAACCGCAGGATGTCTCTGCACATCTCAATGGTGGTGTACCGGTAGAAGAAATCGACTCGCTGTCTGATTACTGGAATAATTATCCAGCATTGAAGGAAGATCTGTTTGTTATGGATCAGCCATCACCACGGCAGGCGCACTTACCTTCAGGGGCCAACTATCGTGAATTTAACGCTGAGACTCTTACTGACAAGGCAGCAAACAAAAAAGTAATCGAAACGCATACAGCCGTCCTAAGCAAACATGGTGAATTCCAGTCAGCTCTTGATGGCTGGTGGACAAAACAACTGCCAGATATGGAAGCGCTTTCCAATAGCGGACAACAAGCCGTGTTTGCTTTGCGTCGTAATAGTCTGAACACACTAAGCGATGCGTTGGTTAACCAGAGCTTGTTAGATTTGTACAAAGTCCGTGGAGCAGCGGCCAATTACTTTAAGCGCCTACAGGCAGATATTAAATCCATCGCCGCCAGCGGTTGGAATGCCGAATTAATACCCGATGAAGAAATATTGCAATCTCAATTCCCTGAAGTGTTGGAAAGCTTGAAACGCGATCAGTTACGTATTGCAGAGCTCGAAGCATTATTTGCTTCAGTTGATGATGTTGAAGAAGGTGAAGAGCCAGAAGAATCGACTGACGACGACAATGGTGTATTACCCAACACGCAGGTTAAAGCCTATAAAGATCAGAAAAAAGAACTCAATGCAGAACTAAGAGAAGCAAAACGCCATTTAAAAGCCGCTAAGCAGGATGAAAAACGAGCGCAAAAAGCTGAACTGGATAGCACTGAATATTCAGAAACCATTAAACGACTGGAAAAAGAAATAACAGCACTGGAAAGCGATATTTCTGATATTGACTCTAAGCTTGAAGCACATACAAAACTAGATAAAGAATTGAAAGCATTAAGAGCAGGTATCCGTGAAGCAGAAAAGAAAAAAGATGAACTAGTCGAACAGGCTCGTGCAAAGATTACACAGGAAGAAGCTAAAGAACTTATACTGCAACGTTTCAAGCAAGAACTGGATAATGAATACAGTGCATACATTCATGCCTACCTGCAAGGCTTAACTAAAGCGATAGAAAACCTGTGGGACAAATATGCAGTCACGATGAAAGAGATATTGGCAGAACGAGATGAGCAGGCAGAGTTATTAGACGGCTTCTTACAGGAGCTGGGGTATGAATGAACAACTTGTTTTGCAGAAATACCCTGAAGATTGGAATGTTGCAACAATTGATGATCTAGCTGTGCGCGTTGGTAGTGGTGTAACTCCAACAGGCGGATCGGAAGTATATAAAGACCGTGGTATTGTCTTCTTACGCAGCCAAAATATTACAAATGCTGGCCTTAAGTTAGATGATGTGGCTTATATTGATGTTGAAACTCACAAGAAAATGGAGGCTAGCCGTGTAGAAGATTTTGATGTTTTGATTAATATCACTGGAGCTTCGATTGGGCGAGTTACCTATGTACCAAAATACTTTCCAGAAGCAAATGTTAATCAGCATGTTTGTGAAATTCGATTACATAACTCAACAGAATACAAAGCAAAGTTTTTATCGTATGTACTAATTTCTGATATAGGGCAAAGACAAATACATTGTTTAAATGCCGGTGGGAATCGAGAGGGCTTGAATTTTCAGCAGCTACGTTCCTTTGTCGTACCTAGTCCACCAGAGTCTCAAATTGAAAAAATCACCAATATCCTAAGTACTGTCGATAAACTCATCGAAAAAACGCAAGCTATCATCGATAAACACACTGCCATTAAACAAGGCATGATGGCCGACTTCTTCACCAGAGGCATCGATCTCACCACCGGTCAACTCCGTCCACCTGTCGAACAAGCTCCACACTTGTATAAAGAAACAGAATTAGGGTGGATACCGAGAGATTGGGATGCAAAGCCGTTAAGTGATTACTTCAGTTATATTAGCTATGGATTTACAAATCCTATGCCTGAAGTTGATGATGGGCCATATATGATAACAGCAGCAAATATTTTTGATGGAAATATTCAATACGGTACAGCCCGTCATACTGAGAAACAAGCATATGATACGTTATTAACAAAGAAGAGCCGTCCTGAAATAGGTGATCTTCTCTTAACAAAAGATGGCTCATTAGGTCGCATGGCTCTCGTAGATAAAAATAATATTTGCATAAATCAATCTGTAGCTGTTTTTAGACCAAATAGCTTGTGCGACATTAGCTTGGTTAAATACCTTCTTGAAACAGAGGTTTATCAACAGAAAATGTTGGATGATGCTGGTGGTTCAACAATAAAACATATATATATCACCGTAATAGACAAAATGCTTATTGGGCTTCCTGTAAAAAAAGAAGAGCAAGATAGGCTCATATATATGATGGAAAATATTCACGAAGAAATAAATATATTATATGTAGAGAAAAATAAGCTCGTACTAAAAAAACAAGGATTAATGCAAGATATTTTAACAGGTAAGGTTAGCGTCTAATGCCTGCGTTTATATCTAAGGGACCTGATATACCCGAGCAGTTAATTCAAGCTCACGAAGATGGAAAGGTTGTCTTCTTTTGTGGCGCAGGAATTTCTTATCGTGCGGGATTGCCAGGGTTTGAGGGGCTTGTAGATGATATTTATAACGCTTTGGGAACATCAAAATCCGATATAGAGCAAAAAGCTTATGACAAACAGCAATATGATGCAGTTCTTCATCAACTTGAGCGAAGATATCCAGGGCAACGAATTGCTGTAAGAAAAGCTTTAGATAATATCTTAAAGCCTAAATTACGTAAAAAGGGTGCAACTGAAACACATCAATCATTACTTCAGTTAGCAACTGACAGAAATGGAGTGGTGAGAATTGTTACTACAAACTTTGACCAAATTTTTGAAAAGGCTGTTAAAAAGAGCAAGCTAAAAACATCTCACTATTCAGCCCCTCTTTTACCTATACCAAAGCAAAGTCGTTGGGATGGCATCGTTTACCTCCATGGTTTGATGCCAACATCATATGATCAAGCAGCATTAAACCGACTTATCCTTACAAGTGGAGACTTTGGACTTGCTTATCTTACTGAACGCTGGGCGGCTCGTTTTGTTAGTCAGTTATTTAAAGACTACATCGTATGTTTCGTTGGATATAGCATCAATGATCCTGTTTTACGTTACATGATGGATGCTCTTGCTGCAGATGAGTTGCTAGGTGAGATTAAACCTGAAGCATATGCCTTTGCAAGTTATGAAGATGGTGCTATAGGCGATGCATATAAAGAATGGGAAGCCAAAGGTGTAACGCCACTTTTATATGAAGTTCCAATTGGAACAAAAGATCATTCTATTCTTTATGACACTATCAATGAATGGAGTAATACGTATCGTGATGGTATTAGTGGAAAAGAGATGGTTGTTACGCAACATGCAAGTACCGAACCACTCGCTTCATCACGCTCAGATTTCGCTGTTGGTAGAGTGCTTTGGGCACTTAGTGATCCTTTAGCTGCAAAGCACTTCTCAAAACTTGTACCTATTCCACCACTTAAATGGTTAGAACCATTATCCGAATATCAATATAGCCATTACGATTTACCAAAGTTTGGTATTAAACCAAATTTTAAGGAAGATAAGAAACTCAAGTACAGCTTAATTAATCATCCATCACCCTATACGCATTCGCCTAAGATGAGTCTTGTCTCATTTCATTCGGAGATTGGTAGATGGGATGAAGTTATGGAGCATTTGGCATATTGGTTATTAAGACATCTGGGTAATCATGAGCTTATTTTGTGGCTGGTTAATAATGGAGGAGTAATTAATGAGCGATTCAAGGAATTAATTGAATACAAAATCCAAGACTTGGATAAACTTGTTTTTGGAAAAAAAGAAGAAGAAATAAGGGAGCTACTTGATAAATCTCCAGGCGCAATACCTAACAAGGCAGTAAAAACTCTCTGGCGAATTATTCTTTCAGGTAGAAATAGAGCGGGTAATATTCGATCGGACTTATATGGATGGATAGATCGAGCTAAACGAGATGGAATTTCTTCAAGCTTGTTATTGGATTTTAGACGCTTACTTGCGCCCTGTGTTGTTTTAAGAAAACCTTTTCGGTGGGGAGAGGAAGAGAGGAGCTCTGAAAACGAAAAATCAACTATTAAGAATCTTGTCGATTGGGAGATTGTTTTAGCATGTGATCATGTTAGTTCTACTTTAGCAGACGAAATGGATAAAGAAGAGTGGAAAAATATTCTGCCGCATTTGCTAGATGATGCGACTTTATTACTTAAAGATGCACTAGATCTATCGAATGAATTGGATGGCGCTAATAATAAGAGTGACTTTTCATATATATATCAACCATCAATAAGCAAACACGAACAAAATCGTGGTTCTAAAGAATGGACTGCTCTTATAGAGATAGCTAGAGAATCATGGCTTTCTACATCATTAAGTGACTCTAAAAAAGCTATCAATGTAGCAAAGTCCTGGTGGACGGTTCCATATCCGGTTTTTAAAAGAATGGCTATGTTTACTGCTGCTCAGGGAAATCTTATCAGCATAAGTACTGTACTAGAGTGGTTTTTTGAAGATGATGGATGGTGGCTTTGGTCGGTTGAAACGCAGAGGGAATTATGTCGAGTTTTAGCGACTAGAGCGCCAGACTTTAATTCTGAGCAAATGAGTGCTCTTGAACAAAAAATCCTGACTGGACCTCCCAGAGAAATGTTTAAGGATGATGTTGATTTTCAACAAATTTCTGAGAGAGAAATATGGCACCTGCTTAAAAAAATTAATTCTTCAGGCTGTGACCTCGGGGAAGATGCGAAGAAGAAGCTCGTAGAAGTTTTAATAAATTATCCTGATTGGAAATTAGAACCAAATGAGAAAGATGAGTTTCCATATTGGATGGGCACTGGTTGGGTTGGTGAACAGAAAGCGCCTTCTGAGTTTGAGTTAGCGCCCTCCAATAGAGCTGAATTAGTGGAATGGCTCAGAAAGAACCCATCTTCAGGAAGGTTACATCATCAGGATGGTTGGCGAGAGCGTTGTAGGGACTGCATTACCGATGCGATTGGCGCACTAATTGATCTCTCAAATCAAGATGAATGGTTACTCGATAGGTGGCGTGAAGTTCTTCAAATCGGAAGCGAGGAAGAGTTTATCCAGTCAGTTTGGATGCTTGTCCACGATATTATACTCACTGCGCCTGATGATTTTTTTGAAACAAATGCTCACACTATGAGTTCGTGGTTGCAGGCGATTGCAAAAACATTCGAAGGCTATGAAGTAGACTTTTTTGCTCTTTGTAATAAATTGCTCTCTATGGATCATCAGGGAGGGGTACAAACTGATGAACCTGTATTGAGTGCTATAAACCATCCTGTTGGCCATGTTACTGAGGCCTTGCTTAGGTGGTGGTATAGAGACAAGCTAAATGATGGGCAAGGTTTACATCTAACACTCAAGCCTATTTTAACTAATTTATGTGATACCCAGATTAGTAAATTTAAACATGGCCGCGTTTTGCTTTCAGCTCATGCTATTACTCTATTTAGAGTTGATCAGGTTTGGGCTACTGTATATCTACTGCCATTATTCGATTGGAATCGATCCGAAGTAGAAGCTCGTTCGGCATGGGAAGGTTTTCTATGGTCACCTCGCTTATATTTACCATTTTTGTCAGCAATCAAAAATCAATTACTTGACACTGTCGGTCATTATAATGACATCGGTAGTCATGCTGAACAATACGCATCATTTTTAACTTTTCTAGCTTTAGATCCGGGAGATGCTTTTTCGAAAGAAGAGTTGTCGGGTGCAATAGAACGTTTGCCATCAGATGGATTAAGAATATCAGCTAGTACTCTTAGTAGAGCGCTGGATGGTACGACAGATCAACGGGATGTTTATTGGAATAATAGAGTTAAACCATTTATTAAAGACTGCTGGCCTAAGACGCTTGATCTGCTTACACCACAGATTTCTGAAAGTATCGCTAGAGTTTGTGTTTCAGCTAAAAACTCTTTTGCTGAGGCTGTCCATGAATTCGAGCATTGGCTACAGCCGCTTGAGCATCCTAACTATCCTATTCATGTGTTGTATGAAGCAGGATTATGCACTCAGTTTCCAAATGAGGCACTTATGTTTTTGGATTCATTGATCGGAGACAACGCGCAGTGGTTACCCAGAGAGTTACAGCAGTGCTTGGACGCAATAGTACAGTCTGCTTCTAACTTAAATAATGATGTGAGATATATACGCTTAATCGAATTAATCAGGAGGCGTAGGGTTGTATAAATTAATAGATAATCAATTATGTCTAAATAATTTATTTTGCAACTTAATGTGGATTTAGATTTATGCGGATATTGCTAGATACCAATATATTCATCCCACTTGAAGACTCATCTATAGAAATTGATGAGAAACTAGCTGAATTAAATAGATGCGTATCAGGGAAGCATCAATTATTAATCCACCCAGATACTACTCTTGACATAAATCGCGATAAAGATGAAGAAAGAAAAAAGCGAATAATCACGCGTTTGTCTAAATATCCTGAGCTTGAATCTCCTCCAGAGTTAGATAGTGAGCTAGAAGAAAATCTATTTGGAAAGCCAAAGAAAGATAATGACACTGTAGATAATCGTATTTTGTATGCACTAAAAAGCAATTGTGTACATTGGCTTATAACAGAAGATACGGGGATCCATAAAAAAGCAAAAAGAATCGGAGAAGATGAACGCGTATTAACAGTTGAACAAGCAATTCGGGTACTTACAGAAGAAGATAAAGAAGAGCTCAATTTATACCCAAACATACAAGATTTACCCTGTCATACACTTGATCTATCTGATGATGTTTTTAATTCTTTACGTGATGGATACGACGGTTTTAATAGATGGTATTCTAATAAATGTTCAAAAACTGGACGGCATGCATGGGTATGGCTTGAAGAGAATAAAATTCAAGCAATATGCATCTACAATACTGAAAACGATCCAATAGTGAATTCTGATAATCAAGCACTACCTGGAAAAGTTTTAAAGTTATGTACATTCAAGGTGATTAAACTAGGATACAAAATTGGAGAGCTTCTACTTAAACAAGCTTTCAACTACACAATAGAAAATAATCACAGATATGTATATGTAACAGTGGAACCTAAAAAGCATAAGTTTCTTGAAGATCTGTTACAGGATTATGGCTTTTATCAATATGGTATTGATAAGAATGAACGTGACATCGTTTATGTTAAAGATTTTCCTGCGAAACCTCCAGCTACAAACGATGATCCACTTGAATATTCAATTAAGTATTACCCATACATAAAATTAGAAAATAATTCAGTATATTTAGTTCCAATACAGCCTCAGTACCACAAAATACTATTTCCAGAGATTGAAAAGCAATCAGACCTTTTCTCTTCTGATGCTATGTCTGCAGGTAATGCAATTAAGCAAGCATATCTTTGCAAGTCACCAACGAAATCAATAAGGCCTGGGGATATTTTATTTTTCTACAGAACGACTGATGATAAGGATATTTCAACTTATGGAGTTGTAGATCAATTTCATATAGAAAAAGATCCAGATAAAATATTTCAGTGGGTCAGTAAAAGAACGGTTTATTCTATGGATGAAATCAAGGTTATGGCTGGTAAAGAAGTGAAGGTAATACTTTTTAGATTTATAAGGCACCTAAATGAACGCATCCCTTATGATCGTCTATTAAGCACGGACATTATAAACGGCCCAATACAATCAATTACAAAATTAGATAAGAAGTCAGCAGTTAAATTACTTAATGAAGCGAAAATTAATGATAGCACTTTATTCAATTAAGCCGATTTATTCGGATAAAATTATTAGCGGTATAAAAACTTATGAGTTGCGGAAAAGGTTACCCGCAAACAAGATTGATTATATTCTCATATATTCTTCTAGTCCTGTTTCTAAAATAGTGGGCTATGCAGAAGTACGAAAAACGTATAAATATAGCGTGTCTGAAACCTGGGAGCGATTTTCAAAATATACAGGTATTATAAAAAAGGATTATCTTAAATATTATGAGGGGTGTACTTTTGCATATGCTATTGAATTCGGGAAAGTTAACAGGTTTTTGCGTCCTTTTGATATTGATACACTGAACCCAGACTGTGTTCCACCTCAATCATTTTCATATGTTAATGAAAATGATTTTAAACGAGTGATTAAAAGAAAAACGGAAGTTGTATGAACTTTAATGTTATTTTTATCTCTGGTGTGCATGGCGTTGGTAAAGGAACACTAGGCCAAAAGCTCTCTTCATATTTCGGGTACCCAATTTTTTCAGCCTCTACTTTAATCAAAAAGGAAAAAAATGCTGAAGTAGATAAAAATAAAGTTGTAATTGATGCAGATAAAAATCAAGATTATTTAATTTCAGCATTAAATAAATTAAATATTAACTCTGACTTCATTATTCTAGATGGTCATTTTTGTTTACAGGGGGATAAAGGAATAATTGAGATCCCATTAGGCACATATAAAGGTATCAATTTATCAGCAGTAATATTGCTTGTTGATAAACCTTCTGCGATATATGAACGTTTATATTCAAGAGATAATACCGCTCTAGATTTGAAAGTTCTTCAACACTTACAAGATGGAGAAAAGGAGCATGCGAGATTTGTAGTCGATAGTCTTAATGTTCCTATAATTGAGGCAAATTTAACTGATAGCAAGACTATCGCTGAATGGTTGGCTTCTGTATTGCCTGTAACAAATAATTAAAACCTAGGTATATCTTGACAAATACCTAGGAAATAATAATATTAGCTGTATGTCAAAAGAATCCAAGAGACAGCAGGTAATCAAACTCATTCAGGAGCAGTCGGTTGTTCGACCTCGTGACCTGACAGAGCGTGGCTTGCCTAAAGATTATCTCTATATTCTTGAAAAAGAAGGCATTATCGAACGTGTAGGTCGTGGACTGTATCAATGGCCAAATAAAGACCTAGGACGACACCAATCTCTTGCAGAAGTAAGCAAACTTGCTCCAAAAGCTGTGGTGGCACTGCTATCCGCCCTTAATTACCACAATATGACTACTCAAAACCCTCATAAGATATGGCTTGCTATTGATGGTAAGGCATGGAGGCCGGAGATATCTTACCCACCGGTTCATTTTGTAACGATGTCTGGTGAGGCGCTGCACGCAGGGGTTGAGACTCATTCAATTGAAGGGGTTCCTATTAAAGTATTTTGTCCTGCAAAAACGGTGGTTGATTGTTTTAAGTACCGCAACAAAGTGGGGCTGGATGTTGCTTTGGAAGCGCTGCGTGAAGGGTGGTCTGCTCGTAAGTTTACGATGGATGAGTTGATGCGTTATGCAGAAATATGCCGTGTTAAGAAAGTTATGCAGCCTTATCTAGAGAGTCTGGTGTGATGGAGGGTAGAAACTAATGGCAAAGGATAAGGCTGCATCGACTCGACAGAAACTGCGTGATCTTGCTCGTACTCGACATGAGGATTTTGATTATGTACTGCGCCAGTATGTCATGCAGCGACTATTATATCGCCTGAGCTGTAGTGAGTATGTTGATCAATTTTTGCTTAAAGGAGCCTTGCTTTTTTGGGTGTGGAATGAAAATTTTCATCGGCCTACACGTGATATAGATCTACTTAGTTTTGGTGATAATGATGTTCCGCACTTGGTAGAGGTATTTCAGCAGATTGTAAGTCGTGATGATGGCGATGGGCTTGTGTTTGATGCTGACTCTGTGACAGGTATCGAAATTAAAGAAGATGCTGATTACTCAGGGGTACGTATAACTGGTTTTGCATACTTGGCTAAAGCAAAAATTCCATTTCAAGTTGATATTGGTTATGGCGATGTAGTAGTGCCTGAAGCGGAAGAAGCCCAACTTCCATCTTTTCTTGATTTACCGCCACCACAGTTACGAATTTACCCAGTCTATGTAGTAATTGCCGAAAAATTTCAGGCTATGGTTATGTTAGGTGTGGCCAATAGTCGTATGAAAGATTTTTATGATATTAAAACTATTGCCTGCGCTATGATGCTTGATGGCCAGCTTTTATTTGATGCAATTAAGGCAACATTTGAGCGTCGTAAAACAGATATAGAAATAGAAATAGAACCTTTGTATGTGTTTTCCGAAACCTTCAAACAAGACAAAGATAAACAAATGCAGTGGGCTGCATTTTTGAATAAGAACGGTCTTGAAAAAGGAACCAGCTTTTCTGATGTTGTTAATGAAATTCAACATTTTCTTGAGCCAGTCTATCAAGCTATTGCTGAGAAACAAGATCATAGGCAACAGTGGTTGTCAGATAAGTTTCAATGGAAGGATGAGTAATGTCTGAATATCAGTTTGTGGAGCGCCCTTTATTAACTCAGCTTGAATCGATGAGTTGGATGGTTATTGATCAGGGTGCAGGTATTCCCAAAGATCCAACCAAGAGTTTGCGTACTGATTTTAGGCAGTGGTTACTTCGTGATGTATTTATAAAGTCCGTGCGAGAGATAAATCTTACGGATAAAGGTGAAGCATGGTTGACGGATCATCAACTTGATCAGTTGTATAATGACTTCTTAGACTTTGATACACAGAAGTTACTACAAGCCAATGAAGAATGTTTAAGTCGTTTATTTAAATGGCAGGTTGATGAAAATGCGCTGACAGGCGAAGTTGATCCTGTTGTAAAAATCATTGATTTTGAACATTGGGATAAAAATCAGTTTCATGCAATTAACCAGTTTCGTATTGATACACCGGGTGGCGTTAAAGAATTTATTATCCCTGACGTTGTTTTATTTGTTAATGGGTTACCTCTGGTTATTGTTGAGTGTAAAGAAGCGAATGGGTATGCCTCTGATCCGATGCATGAAGCTGTTGAACAATTACGTCGTTATGCTGATTTACGTGAAGACACGATTGCCGCAGGCCTTAAAGAAGGGGAGCAACGTCTCTTTTGGACGAATCAATTACTCGTCGCTACACATGATGAAGATGCTAAGTACGGCACAATAACTTCAAGTGAAGAATACTTCTTTCAATGGAAAAGTATCTATCCTGATGAAACACCTTATGTCGATTCAATAGTCGGTGTACACCGACCACAAGAGTGCCTAGTGCAAGGTATGTTACACCCGCATAGATTACTCGATATGATGCGAAGCTTTACTTTGTTTATGGATGCGGGTGATAAACGCATTAAAGCGGTATGTCGTTATCAGCAGTACCGTGCGGTAATTAAAATTATTGAACGTATGGATAATGGTGTAACGAGCCTAGATCGTTCTGGTGTTGTATGGCATACACAAGGTAGTGGTAAATCACTAACTATGGTTTTTCTAATTCGTAAGATGCGCCGAAGTGAAGAACTAAAAGATTATAAAGTAGTAGTCATTAATGATAGGCGAGATCTTGAAACACAATTAACGGAAACCATAGCGTTAACTGATGAAAAACCTACTGTTATCTCTGGTTCAAAAGAATTAAAAGATAAGCTTGCTAAAAACAGCTCTAACCTGAATATGGTTATGCTACATAAGTTTCGTGAAGCTGATGATAGCAATACACCAGATTACGTTCGTGTTGCAATAAAACAACAAGCAGCTAATGATGCTATTAGTAAATTCCCCAAAGTCGCAGAACCTATTTTATTTGATGCTTTTGGTATGGTTAACAACTCAGATAAAGTGCTTGTGTTAATTGATGAAGCACATCGTACTCAACGTGCAGGTAGTGACCGTTCTAGCCTTTCTGATAATCTATTTGATGCATTTCCGAATGCAACGCGTATCGCGTTTACAGGAACACCATTAATAGCCAAACATCACAGTGATCCAACATGGAAACGTTTTGGTGCTGATGCAAGTTCTGCCTATATTGATAAATACCGATTACAAGACGCTGTTGATGATGGTGCAACACTACAGGTTTTATACGAAGGCAAGACAGCAGAAGTCGCAATAAAAGGACGTGCAGGTTTTGATAGAAAGTTTGAAGATTTATTCCGTGATCGAACTGAAGAAGAATTACTAGCAATTCGAAAAAAGTACGGTGCTGCTGGAGATGTACTTGAGGCAAAAGATCGTATTGAAGAAATTGCAGATGACTTAGTTCGCCACTATGTGGCTAATATTTTACCCAGTGGTTTTAAAGCACAGGTGGTGTGTTCTTCTAAGCAAGCGGCTATTCATTACCAGACCTTTATTCAGTCAGCTATAGAAACGTTAATTGAAGAGGAGAGAGCTAAAGGTAATGAGTGTGATGATGAGTTATTCAAACAATTAAACTTTATTAAATCAGCAGTTGTTATCTCGTCTGATGGTACTAATGAAAAGGCTGTCTTTGTAAAGGCAAGAAAAGATAGTCGAGAGCTTAATGCCGTTAAAAGCTTTAAGAAAGCATTTGATTTTGATGAACCTAAAACAGGTGTGGCGTTTTTAATTGTGTGTGACATGCTGTTAACAGGGTTTGATGCGCCTATCGAGCAAGTGATGTACTTAGATAAAAAACTCAAAGAGCATAACCTGTTACAAACTATAGCTCGTGTTAATCGTACTTATCCTGGTAAAACTCGTGGTTATATCGTCGATTATATTGGACTAGCCAATCACCTTCGAGATGCGCTCTCACTTTATTCTGGCGATGATCAGCAAGAATTATTAGATGGCATGAAGAATATTGAGTCTGAGATGCCAGTACTTGAGAGTCGGTATCGTCGCTTGATACAGCTCTTTGAAGAAAAGAAAATAGAACAGATAGAAGCTTTTGTACGACAACAAAAATTAAGCGATTCTCAGCGTTATGATATTTTAGAGTCAGCGGTACAGTTGCTTGAAGATGTTAAGACTAGAGATAGTTTCAATGTTTATTTAAAGAAGTTTATGGAAAGTATGGATGTCGTGCTTCCTAATGCATTAGCTCAACCTTATAAAATACCCATGTATCAATTTGCACATATTCAGGCTAAGGAAAAAGAACGATATAAGGATGGATCAATCAACTTTAAAGGCGTGGGTGAAAAAGTACGTAAGTTGATTGATGAACATCTTGTTGCGCTGGGTGTTGATCCAAAAATTCCACCAACTGAGTTATTTTCAGAAAACTTTATTGTTCAGCTTAAGAAACAAAAGAGTGCACGCTCGCAGGCAAGTGAAATGGAGCATGCTATTCGTAAGCACTGCAAAGTAAACTGGGAAAGTGATCCAACTCAATACAAGCGTTTTAGTGAAAAGCTCGATGCCGTATTGAAAAAATATCACGATGATTGGGAACAAATGGTTTTAGCTTTGGAAACGCTGCGTGATGAAATTGATTCAGGAGAGCGAAAAGGCAGCGATCCTTTTACGGATCTTATTGCCTCTATTGCTTTTAATGGGGATAGTAGTGATCAAACTAAAGAAAATATTCAGCCCGTTACTGTGAAAGTGATGGATACACTTGCAAATACGATTGATGGGCTTAATTTCTGGGAGCGCCCTGAGCTGGTTGATGATTTGTCTTCTGATTTAGATGATGTGTTTGTTTTATCGGGTATTAGTGAATTAGCTCAGCACAGTGAACAATTAGTTACAGAAGTGATAGCGCTTGCTAAAAGGCGTGAGCAGGATATTTTGGGTAGTTAATGATGCATACCTATCGAGATATCGAATTTGATCTAAAGAAGAGCTCACGTAAAACCACCAGTATTTATGTTGAGCGTGATGGTACTATCTCAGTGTTAGCACCTGAGCCGTATGACATGGATCAGATAGAGCAGATACTGGAGACTAAGCGAAGTTGGATTTATAAGAATCTTGCTGAGTGGGAAGATCTAAATAGAACACGTGTAGAGCGTGAATTTGTTAATGGTGAAGGCTTTCCCTATTTAGGTTCAACGTATCGTTTGCAAATCAGTGATGAAGCTAATACTGATTTATTACTTAAAAATGGCTACTTCATACTCAAACGTTCGGCATTGCCTGATGCGCGTTTAAAATTTATCGACTTCTACAGAGAAAAAGCTAAACAACGACTTCCAAAACAGGTTGATATATTTGCTAAAAAGATGGGGCTTTCTCCAGCCGGTATTAGAATCCATGATTTAAAGAACAGATGGGCATCTTGTACATCTGATGGCATGCTCAATTTTCATTGGCGTTGTATGATGGCGCCATTATCTGCGATTGAATATATTGTCGTACATGAGTTAGCTCACCTTAAACATCCAAATCACACGCCTGAATTTTGGTCTGAAGTTGAAAAGGTGTTACCTGATTATCAACAGGCTAAAGGCTGGTTGAGATTATATGGTGCCGGGCTGGAATTATAGTTTCTGGATTTAGTAATGTGTGACGGTTTTCCAATAGCCACCACACATTTTTCAAGGTATTCTAGGTTTAAGCGAACCCATCAGCTTCTATTCTTTCAAGGTAAGAGAGTAATGACTCGTATCTACCAAGTTTGATCATCTCATTTGCTGTATATCCAATCGAAGGGATTACCTCGGTGTAATACCATTGTTCAGCTTCTTTTCTGTTCTTACACAAAGGTAGTATCTTCTCCATGATAGTAGTTCTTTCAAAAGCGTTTCTGATGCGTATACCTTCCATGCCCCAGCGACCATTGGAGAAAACAGGGCTATTGATATGCTTTTTAAGATCAATAGTAATAATTTCACAATTGTTAGGGTTTTCCATTTCTTCGAACTGCTCAACGGTTAAATGCAAAAAGCGTGTAACAAAACATCTTATTGTCATGCCATGAGCTACAATTAATATATTGTCTTTTGGGTTTCTTTCTGATTCTCGCATCATGCTCTCTAGGTAAGCAGAAGTGCGATCGAAGCAATCAGCAGGGGATTCGCCACCTTTGAAACGGTAATAAAACCACCCATGTGTTTTCCTTAAAGGTAGTTGTTCTTCAGGAGCATCGTAACCGATGTCGATTTCTCTTAAGCGTGGGTCTTCATAAACTGTAATATCTTTTTTATTAATGTCTGTTCCTTCAATTATGTATTGTAATGTTTGTCTTGTTCGAATGTAAGGTGAGCAATAAATTGAAGCATTTTTGATAAAGTCTTTACCGATAGAATCCCCTGTATTTATTGCTTGCTGTATACCATTTTTGGATAGAGGGATGGCGGAATCTTTAAATTTACTAGGGTCTACTTTACCAATATTGGCATCTGATTCACCATGTCTTATTAGTTTTATAATCATTTTATTCCTTTGTTTAATATTTTCTAGATCAATATATTCGAATAAGATTTAACTAATCAATTTACTCATATGTAAAATTCTTATGGTTAATTGATATAGTTTTCACCCAAGTCAATTTTTTGTGTAATGAGCTATATTTAATTTTTTCTAAGTTAATCGGATTCATTTCCTAGTCTTTTAGATTCTTTATATAATTCAATTAAATATGCTACATCGTGATCAGCTTTATGTGCGGGAAGTCCACAATTTATTCGGGCTTGCTTGTATACATGGGCTATAGGGAATGAGTATGAGTTAGAATCAAATATCCAATATTCTTCAGGTAATAACTTCCTTAATAAAATCTCAATATTTTCTATTTTGAAATCACACTTACTGTTTACGGACTGAAATAAACGTTCTACCCAAAATCCATCGTAATCTGGGGCATCTGTGTAGATAGTTTTGCCTGATAACTCTTCTATCATGTGTTCAACCACTAGTTCAGGGGGCTTACCAATCGACATAAGATGTTTTCTTGATAGGCCATGAATCTTTTGTGCAGCTGGGTCCCAGTCTCTATAGTGATCAGGGTAAAGGTAGACATTGATCATGTGAGATTTGATATTCCCATATGGGTCGCACCAGGCAATTTGTATTGGATAACTTTGAGGGCCGAGGCTACTTGCTTCGCAGTCTAAGAAAATTGGTATCATTTTTTTCTCCCACCCACAGCAATAAATTACTGTAGTATCAGTACTAAAAAAATGGGTGGAGAGAATAAGGGGCTCTCAGCTTCCCATAACTATCGGCATATTGCCGTGCGCCATTGCAGCGCATATTCACATCCGCTCCAGCGAGCAGTTAATCGAACTATAGTTATGGGCTAAGCCCTATTAGGATTTAATTCATCGCGATGTTGCGCTGAATGAATACCTAAAAAAATAATAGCACGTTGTTATGTAAAATTACCAGTTCGTAAAGAAAGGTAGTAAAGTTCTTAGTGAAAGGAAATTATTCGTAAATTTCTGAATATATAATGCTAAATTGAAATTATTCTTTAGTGACCTATTTGTGACCGTTCTCAGAGGAATTGAGAGGCTTTGAGAGTATTTGTTTTGTGTGAATTCTAAAATAAGTCAATAAAAACATACTCTTAGCTACTCTCTAGGACTCTTCGAAATTAGGTTGTGGGGTTCGAATCCCTCCCTCTCCGCCATATAAATAAAAAAGCCCTACCTGTTTTTCAGGTAGGGCTTTTTTATTTATATGCCTCGAGGGACGGACGAAAACCCGAGGC